>Ga0316206_1002271_pt1 | contig 13466 bp, 12 predicted proteins | sample 6monthpyrite_MG_FD_204942 | JGI IMG/M metagenome (GOLD analysis project Ga0316206, IMG submission 204942) | Microbial mat bacterial communities from mineral coupon in-situ incubated in ocean water Damariscotta River, Maine, United States -... | ecosystem: Environmental > Aquatic > Marine >...
CACCGCAAGCATAGCCCATGAAATTCGCAACCCATTAAGCGCTATTAATCATGCCTCACAACTTTTACAAGAATCCGAGCTGGATGCGGCTGATAAAAAGCTAACCAATATTATTACAACGCAGGTACAAAGACTCGACAAGGTAATCCAAAATGTATTACAGCTGTCAAAGGAACACAAAAGCAGCAATGAAGTAATAAATTTAAATAATTGGTTACAGAACTTCTGCAATGAGTTCAAACAAAATAATGCTCTAAGCGATGATCAACTGAAACTGAATTCATCGAATGAAGACATCTCCATTCTATTTGATTCCAGCCATCTACATCAGGTCATGAATAATTTATGCTCAAATTCAATCAATCATAACAACCATGAACTTCATGACATTAATATACACATTTCATATGGCTACGATAATCAGTTTGACCAACCATATATAGAAATTAAAGATAATGGCCCGGGTATTCCTAAAGAAATAATCGAACAAATTTTTGATCCGTTCTTTACAACAAGCAGCAAAGGCACTGGCTTAGGCCTATACATCACAAAAGAAATGATTGAAAGTAACCGAGGGCGCATTCGATATATCACGGGAGAAGCGGGAAGCTGTTTTAAAATCCACTTTCTACAGCACATTCACGAAGCTAGCGCTCAAACAAGTGATATCGCCCCTAATAAATAAAAAACAATAAACAATCTACCAGCATAAGCTTGATAAAAACCAGGGAACACCAGAACATATGCTATATTCCCAACTTCCAAATAGTATTTTCAAAAAAACATGAGCATCAAACGCGCACTAATAGTAGATGATGAACCTGACTTATGTCAGCTAGCCGAAATCACCCTTAATCGAATGGGCATAGACACAATTTCTGCGCACAATATAAAAGATGCCGAAAAATTTCTGGGTGAACATGAATTCAATTTATGTTTAACAGATATGAATTTGCCAGATGGAAATGGCATTGACCTTGTGAAACACATACAACAGTCATACCCACATATTCCTGTTGCGGTAATCACTGCTTATGGGAATATGGAATCAGCTGTATTAGCACTCAAAGCAGGTGCCTTTGATTTCATATCAAAACCAGTCGATCTAAATGTACTACGTGGTCTGGTAGAATCGTCACTAAAACTGAACCCTTCAAATGCTTCAAACTCATCTCCCAGTACTATTATTGGCAATTCGGACGAAATAAAAAACCTCAACAAACAACTAAGCAAACTTGCCAGAAGCCAGGCCCCCATATTCATTCACGGTGAATCGGGTACAGGCAAAGAGCTTGCAGCAAAGCAAATACACTTACAAAGCTCACGTGCAGATCAACCATTTGTTCCTGTTAACTGCGGAGCAATACCCTCTGAGCTAATGGAAAGCGAATTATTTGGCCATCTAAAAGGCAGCTTTACAGGTGCTGCCACTGACAAAATAGGCCTCTTTATGTCGGCCAATAAGGGCACACTGTTTTTAGATGAAGTTGCTGAATTACCTCTGCATATGCAGGTAAAACTACTACGTGCTTTACAGGAAAAATCTATAAAACCCGTTGGTTCTCATAGTGAAATAAATATAGATGCAAGAATACTTAGCGCATCTCATCAGGACTTAAATCAGCTTGTTCATGCGGGCCAGTTTAGACAGGATTTATACTACAGAATAAATGTTATTGAGTTGAATATACCCAGCTTGCGAGAAAGAAAGACAGATATACCTCTTCTTGTAGAACACTTTATTCAAAAAATTCGAGACAGAATGCAGCTTAGTCGCCCGTTTTTCTTTAACGAAAAAGCTATTAGCAAATTATGTGAATACAGTTTCCCTGGAAACATTCGAGAGCTGGAAAATATGATTGAAAGAGCGCTTGCATTAGCTGAAGAAGATGAAATAACAGAAAATGAACTAAACATACCGAACGAGGTAGAATCACTATCTCAACCTCAAAGACAAACACTCGACACGGATCAAAAACATCAAAATTTATCTGATCATGAACGGAAAGCCATCGTTGATGCCCTCGACGAAACTCGGTGGAATCAGGCTGCGGCGGCCAGACTACTGGGTTTAACACCTAGGCAGCTGCGCTATCGAATAAAAAAACTCAATATTGAATAACAACAAGCCAAGTAAATAGCTTAACTATGCAAAAAAATACTCACTCAATACATCAGATAGTCACGTCATTTCTTGATTATTTTCACAGCTCCTCTTTCAAACATTCAGACCTCGCTGCCATCACCTATATTGGTCTGTTATTTCTAGGCCTAACCGCTTATATGATGTCGAGTCCAATCATAGTTACCGACACAGACATGTGGTACCACTTAAATGGAGGTCGCTATTTCTGGGAAACCGGCACTGTATCATCCAGTACATTTTTTTCATTTATTGAACCCGAAAAATATCGCACCAATTATTTCTGGGGATTTCAGGCATTAAGCTTCAAGATTTACGATTTATTCGGCTACCAAGGGCTAATAGTTTTAAAAACATCTCTAGTTCTAGTTAGTAGTTTTTTTGTCAGTAAAATTATTCTGGGGGAAAATAAATTTAAAGCCGCAAATATTTTCCAGTTACTTGTAATTGCCTTAGCTATATACCTGATTTCATTACGTGGAAATATTGTTCGCCCACATCTAATATCGTATGCACTAATCCCTATATTTATCTACATACTTTTACATCGTCCAAAATATATATTTGCACTGCCTGTTCTTACTGTTATATGGGCCAACTTCCATGGCGTTGAATGGCCCGTTGGCGCACTTATTTCTGGCGCATTTTTTCTACAATTCATACAAAATTTTCGTGAAACAGGCGATAAAAAATATATTACATATGCTCTCTGGACACTTTCGTGTCTCCCGGCAATTCTTGTGAACCCTTATGGATATAATATTTTTCTTGCCCCTTTCAGCATTGACCCTGACACTTATTTATTTATTAGTGAACTAAAAGAAACCACAATATTCACTAGCACACTGATCACAGACTACCCGTCAATCTCTCAAGGCGGCATAATTTTTCTACTTTTCACAATAAGTTTATACGCTATATTCATGCTCTGGATAAAACAAAAATTAACACTCGTTCATGTGCTGCTGTCAATTGGCGCAATGACCCTGTTATTCAAAGGTCAACGTTTTATCTGGGAATGGTTATTTTTATCCACACCTTTATTTTGGAGCGCATGCACGCTTATTTTTGAAAACAACCCTATTAAACATAAGCACGCCACAATCTCATTCATTGTCTCTTTAGCTCTCATTTCTCCTTTTGCAATTTGGGCAAAAAAATCTTTTACATTCAACGACTACCCGTATGATTACACTCAGTCACCTACAGCTACAACTGAATTCATTAAGCAGCTAGGGGTAAAAGGAAAATACATGGCTCCCGCCTCGCTTGCAGGCTACATTCAATGGGAGCTTTACCCAGATCTTTTAATTCACTCCGATATGGAATTTCCGCCATTTGCTGGTATAGATTTTCTTGAATCTCTAAAATCCATGACCTCTGAAAAGGGCTTAACGCATATCATTGAAAAATATAATCCAGACTATTTCGGCGTATACCTAAGCGTAACGCAATTTCCTGATTTCGTGGAAGCTACAGATACTTTTACGCTAGTCTCCTTTGACGACCATCTGGCGCTTTACATTAATAAGAAAAAGCACCCTGAGCTCGCAGCTAAGCATGAAATAAAACACATAAATCCATTCAATATATATTCATCAGTACACGAAGACGACCTCTCGCCCTATATAAAGGAGCTACAGGCATTAATTAAATTTAACAAACACAGTGAAACTACACTGACTGCATTAATTAGTTATTTAATTGTTAACAAACAATATACTGAAGCGCTTGAATACATCAATGTACTTAAGAACACATACGCTACCAACCCAAATGTTCTATTTCTTCAAGGACAAGTGCATGAAAACCTCAGGCAATATGAACAAGCTATTCAAACTTACACCGAAGCATTGAGCGGGCCAACAAATACACTTCACAAAGTAATGCATACCTACCTAGCTGACAGTCATTATCAAATGGAAAACTATAGCGAAGCCTATAAACACTACAAATACGATTTCAACCCTTTTTTAAAAAATGAAAGCCCAAAGCGTTACTACGCATTTTCTTATTCTGCTCTTATTGTGGGTGATGTAAAACGAGCCAAACGCTTATTAACTTATATGATTATGCAATACTCAGCAGATGCCGAAAGCACCGAAATAATAGACAATGCTAAAACACTATTAAAAAGAATAGAAAACAACCAGTTTAAAAGCTCATTTATTCTATAAGTTTAGAAGACATACTTTTTTGACAGAAAAAAATTAACATTGACACTAAACAAGGTGCCAATAGCAACCGCGAAAACCGGGTTTTTATAAAAAACACTGATAAAAGTAATCAGCAGTGCATAGATGGTGTAGTTAATAACTGCACCTAATGCATTACAACCCGCAAACTTACTCCACTGTTTTAATAAGCTAGCGTGAAACACGGGCTGATCATCAACTTTAAAGGTATAAGTTCGGTTGAGCACCCATGTAACTGTTACTGCACATAAGTATGAAAAAATGCGCCCTAAGTACAAATTAACATCAATAGCATAAATCAACAGATACAGCATGCCTGTATCCACAATAAAACCGACACCACCAATTACAGAAAAACTTATAAACTGCTTGCCTAACATGTTTATATTTTTATGTTAGCGACTGAGTCATAAAGCAAATACTGAAACCGTTTTACTTCTTTCCGACCTTGCGCAACCGCATTTAATATGACGCCACTCGCCAAGGAAAGAAATGATAGCAACATGATTCCAGTCGCTAAAATAGCCGTAGGAAATCGCGGGACAAGCCCTGTTTCTATATATGTTAGAAATATTGGCCACATCAACACCATAGAAGTAAGTAGTAGCAACAAAGCAATCACACTAAAAAACTGAAAGGGTTTTTCTTCTTTAATTAGATGAAAGATAACACGCAATATTTTCAGTCCATCGGAATACGTATTTAATTTACTTTCTGAGCCCTCCGGCCTTACACCATAGGGTGTTTCAATCTCTGTTACTGGCAACCTTTGCTCCAGCGCGTGAATGGTTAACTCGGTTTCAACTTCAAAGCCCTTAGCAGATGATGGAAATGATTTAACAAAGCGTTTTGAGAAAACCCGGTATCCTGTCAACATATCCTCAAATTGTTTACCAAAAACCATTGCTACAATACCCGTTAACAGCATATTCCCAAAGCGGTGTCCATGCCGATAAGCCTCGGCTTCACTGGATACTCGTTTTCCTGTCACCATATCTAACTTATTTTCGATTAATGCATTTATAAGTGTAGGCACGCTCTTGGCGTCATAGGTATCATCCCCATCAACCATCACGTAAACATCTGCGTCTATATCGGCAAACATCTTCCTTACTACATTACCTTTACCCTGATAATTAACTGAACAAACGTTTGCACCCGCCGCTTTTGCTATTTCTAGCGTTTTATCAGAAGAATTATTGTCATATACATATATTTCAATCTGAGGTAGCACTTCTTTAAATGAGCGGATAACTTGCTCAATAGTACTTGCTTCGTTATAGCAGGGAACAATTAGCGCAATTTGCAACTCGTTCATTTATTTATCCTTATATTTGTATAATATTAATTGCACATAAATAGCATTATAGTTAAAAGCTCTTTATTATTAAGTAAATAATCAAATTCAAAAAAAACTATGACTGATAAACACCCTCAATATTTTGGCAAAGACCTGGAAGCAATGTCATTTGCACAAAACTACCACAAATGGATTCTTGAAGAAATAGCCCCCTATATTGGTAAAGACTTTGCTGAAATAGGCGCTGGTGTTGGTAATTTTTCTGATTTTTTACTTGAGCATAAACCAGATTCACTCAATGCATTTGAGCCCTCTGCCAATATGTACCCCTATTTAGAAGAAAAATTTAGCTCGAACCCCTCTGTACATACACATAATCAATTTTTTGAATCTGTATCCAGCCAATATGAAAACAAGTTTGACTCTGTCATCTATATAAATGTTTTAGAACACATAGAGGATGATATTGCTAGCTTGATAGAAGCACAGAAAACCCTGAAACAAGATGGACATATTATTGTCTTTGTTCCCGCACTGCCTTTTTTATATAGTGAACTCGATAAGAGTGTTGGGCACTTTAGGCGTTATACCAAGTCTAGCTTAAGCGATGTAGCGAACAAGGCTAATCTACAAATTGAACATATTAAATACTTTGATATCGTCGGTATTCTTCCCTGGTATATCGCATTTGTATTAATGAAGCAGACCGTAACAACGGGTAATATTTCTCTCTATGACAAACTCGTCATACCTATTATGAAACACATTGAAAAAATCATCACGCCACCCATTGGGAAAAACCTGTTACTGATTGCAAAAAGAAAATAACAGCAAAAGTGACATTACAAAGTGACACTATTGTCACTTTGTAACAATAGCTCCACCGCATTGTCACCATACGACACCTTTCATGAAGCCCTTAAAACACTCTAACCAATTGATTTAAATAAATTAAAATAAATCCATAACAGTTGGCACAGTCGCTGCTTTACTTAAAGCAAACCTCACTAAGAGGCAATTTATCTAATCTGCTTCATACCATTGGCATTTAAGATTAACACCACATCCCTAATTTCGGAGAGAACTATGAAACGTACCCAACAAGGTTTTACACTAATTGAATTAATGATTGTTATTGCAATCATTGGTATTTTGGCCGCCATCGCAATTCCTTCATATAATAACTACATTCGAACTGCAAACATGACACAAGTTGTTGCTAACGGTTCTGAAGCTGTACGTATTATCAAAAATGAAATCTCTAAAAACAAAGCTCAAAAGGCACTTAATTTAGCCGCTGCAAATCGTGATTACCTTTTAACTGCTACTGGTGGCAACTCGACTATAGAAGCGGCAACAGCTGCCGCTACTCCAGCCATTTTTATTGGTCACTTGCTTGGCACAACCTCAGCTAAGGCGCCAGATGGCTCAGACGCTTTTGCTGCCGCTGCTAATGCTACTGCTGGTATTGTAGGGATTACAGGCAACAACACGCACTTTACTGTTACCGTACCTATGTACGCTGATCTAGAAGCAAACGAAGTTACATCATTCCGTCGATAGTTTTATTGATAATGCTGTAATTACTGAGCCAGGGGAGTATTCCTCTGGCTTTTTTGTGTTTATCACGATAATTAAGCCGTTTAAGACATTACTCATTTTAAAATAATGCAAACAATTTTAGACTGGTATCACACAGAATTCGGCTCAGGAGAGAGAACATATGAAATCTTACTTACAGCAAGGCTTTACCCTTGTAGAACTCATGATCGTTGTTGCTATCTTGGGCATTTTAAGCATGATAGCTATACCTACATATAATAACTATATCAGCACAGGATGCATGTCCACAGCTGGCATAAACTTGCAAACACTACGAACCCACCTAGAGAACGCCCGTATCGAGTATGGTACGTATAAAGCGGGCACACATGACGGCGGTAATCCTACTGCATCAACCTTATCTAATATGAACGCGGCCAACCCTCTGGCGCCACTCTATTGGAACCCTGATGACAATAACGAGTTTAAATATGTTGTAGAGTCCGGATCAACTGGAGACATCCTTACTTCGTACAAAATTACTGTGACTTCTGTAGGTGGTTGCTCAGGCATGGCGGCTATCAGTGACGGCATATAAGTACATGCTGTTATAACACCAACTAAACTTTAAAAATTCGCGCACAATACTAGCTAAACACTTGATTTCGGCTACAATTTCCCTAGTATGGAGCAGTAAAAACAAGGCTTGAACTAAACTTCAGGTCTCACTAAACTTATTAGCCGAGCTCAATTTTTATGCCACCTGATGCCAAACTCAGCGGTCTATCACGACGCCTTGTCCTCGATGGACTATTAGATGAAGCCGTCGTCCTTGCTGCACAGGCTGAGTCAAAAAAAGAAAAGCTCAATTTAAGCCAGTACCTGGTTTCAAACGACCTTATTGGTGCTAATCAGCTCGCGACCATCGCCTCTAATGAGTTTGGTATTCCACTAATAGACCTGGACGCCATTGATAAAGAGGTTATTCCCAAAGACCTTGTCAATGAAGACCTGATTAAAAAACATCAGGCCATCCCTCTGTATAAGCGAGGAAACCGCCTTTATGTCGCCATAGCTGAGCCCACTAACCTTGTCGCCATCGATGAAATAAAGTTCCAGACAGGAATTAGCGCTGAAGCCGTTTTAGTTGAAGTAGATAAACTCGTTAAATTCATTGCATCTGCCTTAGAAAGCAATGAAAGCAGCATGGACGGCATGCTAGATGATGATCTAGATGACGTGGACTTTGAAGACACTGAAGCAGATGTATCCGATGATGGTGGTGGTTCCGACGTTGATGACACCCCGGTTGTGCGCTTTGTTAATAAAGTGCTACTTGATGCCATTAAAAAAGGTGCATCCGATATTCATTTTGAACCTTATGAAAAACGCTATCGGGTACGTTTACGCATAGACGGCGTGTTACGTGAAGTGGCTTCGCCTCCTGTTGCCTTAGGCGGTAGACTTTCTGCCCGTGTTAAAGTGATGTCTCGTATGGATACCGCTGAAAGACGCGTACCTCAAGATGGTCGCATAAAAATGCGCATCTCTAAAAACAAGGCAATAGATTTTCGTGTTAACACCTGCCCTACACTGTTTGGTGAAAAAATTGTATTGCGTATTCTTGATCCATCTAGCGCAAGCCTTGGCATTGATGCTTTGGGCTATGAGCCAGAGCAGAAAGACCTCTACTTAAAGGCCCTGGCCAACCCTTATGGCATGATTTTAGTTACGGGCCCAACGGGTAGCGGAAAAACGGTGTCCCTTTATACTGGCTTAAATATTTTAAATACCGAAGACACCAATATTTCAACCGCAGAAGACCCTGCGGAAATTAACCTTGAAGGCATCAATCAGGTTAATGTAAATGCCAAGGTTGGTTTAGATTTCGGCGCTGCATTAAGAGCCTTCTTACGCCAGGACCCTGACGTTATCATGGTAGGTGAAATTCGTGATTTAGAAACCGCTGAAATTGCCATTAAAGCTGCGCAAACCGGCCATATGGTGATGTCCACCCTGCACACAAATGATGCGCCGCAAACCCTGTCTCGCTTAGTGAATATGGGCGTGCCTCCTTTTAACATCGCATCAGCGGTTAACTTAATTATTGCCCAGCGACTGGCCCGTAGACTGTGCGAACACTGCAAAACTGAAGATAGCATACCGAATGAAGCACTACTTGAAGAAGGCTTCACAGAAGCCCAGGTTAAAGACGGCATAAAGCTTTATAAAGCCGTTGGCTGTGATGCCTGCGATAAAGGCTATAAAGGTCGTGTCGGCATATATCAAGTACTACCCATATCCGAAGAGATCGGCAGAATCATTATGCAAGGCGGTAATGCATTAGATATTGCAGATCAGGCACAGAAAGAAGGCATTCCCGACTTAAGACAATCTGGGCTGAAAAAAGCGGCTTCTGGTGTTACCAGCCTTGAAGAAATAAACCGAGTGACTAAGGACTAAACATGGCACAAAAACAAAAAAAGGCCGAAAAAATCACTTTTACCTGGGAAGGTAAAAATAAAGACGGTAAAATTTTAAAAGGTGTAATTCATGCCACCAGTCAAGACCTTGTAAAAGCAGAACTCAGAAAACAGGGCATAGTGCCTCAAAAAGTAAAGAAAAAATCAGCGGGTTTATTCGGTGCCAGTAAAGGCAAACCGATTAAATCATCGGATATTTCGATATTCAGTCGACAAATGGCTACGATGATGAAAGCGGGGGTTCCATTGGTTCAATCCTTTGACATTATTGGTACAGGACATGCGAATAAAAATATGTCCGAACTTATTTTTACCATTAAAAGTGATGTTGAGGCAGGCGGCACATTTGCAGAGGCAATCGGTAAACACCCATTATATTTTGATGATCTATTTTGTAACTTAGTTGCTGCCGGTGAGCAATCGGGTGCACTCGAGACTTTACTCGAAAAAATAGCCACCTATAAAGAAAAAACCGAAGCCTTAAAATCTAAAATCAAAAAAGCAATGATGTATCCCTTATCTGTAATGATCGTAGCCTTTATAGTAAGCGCAATACTGTTGATTTTTGTAGTGCCCACTTTTTCTAGCATGTTTGCTGGATTCGGAGCAGATCTCCCCGCATTTACCCTGATGGTAGTTAACTTATCTGATTTCATGGTGACTTGGTGGTGGGCCATTTTTGGCGGCATAGCTGCAGTCATTTCAGCTTTTTCACAAACCTTTAAACGTTCTAGGAAATTCCGTAACTCACTGGATAAGCTGTATTTAAAAATACCAGTAGTTGGTGACTTAGTTATGAATTCTTCAATTGCTCGCTTTTCCAGAACTCTTTCCACTATGTTCACAGCTGGTGTGCCATTAGTTGAAGCTATGGATTCTGTAGCCGGCGCTTCTGGTAATAACGAATATGTGCAAGCCATATTAGTTATGCGTGATGATTTATCTAGCGGCTTACAACTTCAAAGCAGCTTGCAAACTTTCCCTGACTTATTCCCAAATATGGTAGTGCAGATGGTAGCCATCGGTGAAGAGTCCGGCGCACTGGATGAAATGTTATCTAAAGTAGCCGACTTTTACGAAGCCGAAGTTGACAACTCTGTAGATGCCCTAACAAGTTTAATGGAACCGCTTATCATGGTATTCCTTGCAATAGTTATTGGTGGTTTAGTTATCGCTATGTACTTACCAATATTCAAAATGGGCGAAGTTGTCAGTTGATGGATAATTTTTTCAGTCTACTAATACAGACATTTACCGAAAACCAGTGGCTTTTTTATATAACTATTATATTTATCAGTATGGCCGTAGGCAGCTTTTTAAATGTTGTCATATATAGGCTGCCTATTATGTTACAAAACGAATGGCGAAGTGAATGCCAGTCATTTTTAGAGATTGAATCGACGGAAAAAAATGACACCTTCAATTTATCAAAGCCGGATTCCACCTGCCCTAACTGTGGCCATAAAATACGCGCGTGGGAGAACATCCCTGTTATTAGTTACATATTTCTGAGAGGAAAGTGTTCGTCTTGTAAATCACATATCTCTGCCCAATATCCTGTTATAGAAGCCGTCACCGCAACATTATCTGTATTCGTTGCAATGAAGTTTGGCGTAAGTGCCGAAACGTTCTGGGGCTTACTATTCACATGGGCATTGGTTAGCTTAACCATGATAGATGCTAAAACACAGCTGCTTCCAGACAACATCACACTGCCCTTATTATGGTTAGGCATACTGGTGAACACCTCGGGCACCTTTACTGATTTAGAATCCTCCGTGTTTGGTGCCATGCTTGGCTACTTGATTCTGTGGAGTATATATAAGCTATTTAAAGCCGTTACTGGAAAAGAAGGCATGGGCTATGGCGACTTCAAATTACTCGCCGCGCTGGGTGCCTGGATGGGCTGGCAAATGCTGCCACAAATCATCCTTCTTTCATCCTTAGTTGGGGCTGTTATTGGCATCGCTATGATTATTTTTACCCGTCACAATAAAAACATTCCTATTCCATTCGGGCCTTATCTTGCTATCGCTGGCTGGATTGCTTTTTTGTGGGGACAAGATATTAACCACCTTTGGCTTAATATTTAAACTATGCTGACGATTGCCCTAACCGGTGGCATAGGCTGTGGTAAAAGCACAGTCTGCCAACTCTTTGCAGCTCGCAATGTGCCTGTTATTGACACAGATGTTATTGCTCATCAAATAGTCAAACCCGGACAGCCTGCGCTTAAAGAGGTTATTGATACTTTTGGTAAAGGCATACTTTTAGAAAATACCACACTGAATAGAAAAGCCCTCGCTAAAGAAATATTCTCCAGCCCCAAAAAGCGAGCATTGCTAGAATCTATATTGCACCCTAAAATAAAACATGCTGTTGAACAGCAACTGACGACATTACAACACTCCCCTTATGTCATTATCGCTATTCCCTTACTTATTGAGACCCATCAGCAGTCCACATATGACCGTGTACTGGTAATTGACTGTGATGAACAACTGCAGCGTACTCGCACGCTAAAGCGTGACAATAGAAGTATTCAGGATATTAACGCTATTATTGAAGCACAGGTACCGCGACAGCGCAGACTATCTTATGCGGATGAGGTCATAGAAAATTCACATGACATGGCATCACTAGAAGATCAGGTAGAACAATGCCATCAACGATATTTAAAACTAGCCAGCACTAAGAATCATCACGTTTAGTTCACACTTGCATACAGTCGCTATACGACTATGATGTATAAGACTTATGTTTATTAGTATTTTGTGCCAAAATGTAAAAATTAAATTTTATTCACGGTAAATATATGTCAGATCAACTCATTTTTGAACAACCATTGAATGAGCGCATCCGTACATTTTTACGGTTAGAGCATTTATTCAACCAGTTTAATCAGCACATCAATCACAACTCAGGCTGGGATACGCACAGCGCCGTAAAGAGTATTCTCGATATAATGAGCCTGCTAGGTCGCGGTGATATTAAACGTGAAACTATAAAAGAACTAGAACGCCAGCACGTCACCTTAAAAACTTTTATAGAAATGCCTGATATTAATCATGGGCGACTCAAAGACATCATTAGTGAACAAGAAGCCTGCCTGAAAAATCTACACAAAATAAATAACAATATCGGCCAGGAGCTTTTACAGAATGAGTTACTCAATGCCATCCGTCAACGATTAAATATGCCCGGTGGGCTTTGCGAATTTGATCTACCAGTATATGCACATTGGTTAAATCAACCACATGAACAACGTATAGCTATTTTACAAAACTGGTTTCAACCATTCGCAACATTAGAAAATGCGGTAAGATTAATACTGCAGGTAATTAGAGACAGTACCGACCCTTTTGATGAAATAGCTGAGAGCGGCTTTTATCAAAAAAACCTCGACTCAAATCAAACGTGTCTAATGATTCGCGTATCGCTACCCAAAGACACTAATGTTTTTCCCGAAATTAGCGCGGGGAAACATCGCTTTACTATTCGTTTCTTAACGGCCTGCAACCCATCGAGTAGACCTGAGCAAAGCAAGCAAAACATTGAATTTAAAATCGCCTGCTGCATTTTATAATACCCAGGTCATTTATTGAGAAAACCTAAACTCAGTTGAATGGACTTTTTCATCAGATATAAGCCTTACCCGTAAAAGCCAATCATTCCGGCCTAATGAGCACACGGGTAGCAATACGTCAGCGCTCCAACTATCACCACTGTTTTTAAGTGAATAGACGTTATTCCCCATATTCATCCCTTCCATTTCAAACTCTATCTCGACATTAAATGGCTGT
>Ga0316206_1002272_pt1 | contig 13461 bp, 10 predicted proteins | sample 6monthpyrite_MG_FD_204942 | JGI IMG/M metagenome (GOLD analysis project Ga0316206, IMG submission 204942) | Microbial mat bacterial communities from mineral coupon in-situ incubated in ocean water Damariscotta River, Maine, United States -... | ecosystem: Environmental > Aquatic > Marine >...
GCCGCATCACCCGGCCAACAAGTTTGGACAGGCAGTTTTGTTAAATCAACATCATCACCTTCTAAAACAACTTTCTGACAAGCCGCTTTACTAACGACCTTTGGTGCCATATTTAAAACCTGTTTAAACACGGGTAATTTTTCCCATGCGTCCTTTAGGCCTTTAGGTGGCTCAGGCTCTTTTAAAAAAGCCAATAATTCACCGACTTCACGCAAGGCTTCCACAGATTCCTCACCCATGCCCATTGCAACACGTTCTGGTGTACCAAATAAATTCGCTAATACTGGTGTATCAAAACCTTTTGGATTTTCAAATAAAATTGCCGGACCTGCTGCACGCAAAGTACGATCGCAAATTTCAGTCATCTCAAGCTTAGGATCAACTTCATGGCTCACACGCACAAGCTCACCCTTAGCCTCAAGTTGTTTTATAAAATCTCGTAAATCTTTATATTTCATATTTGCCTAAATTAATTTTTATACTCTAAAACCACCGTGGCGACGACGTAAACGATAATCCATTATAAAGTAGCCGATAATAATACCCAGTAATAAAATGATACTTAACAGTGTCCAATACCATGTAGGAAACTGTGGTCGAATGCTTTCCAATTCTTCTGCTGTTGCGATTCGATCTCCATTCAGGTGCGCTAATGCAACATCGATACGTTGTTGCATAATGTCATTTTGATCTTTTACTTCATTTAATTCAGAAATTATTTTTTCTTGATCAACATTAATAACCATTTTCGGTTTTTCTTTTAGCTTTAATATTGTTGAATTTAATTCTTCAATTTTTTTCAATGAGGCAATTAATTTATTTTCCGTTTCAGGATCAACAACCGTTGCACCAGTACTCTTTCTTTTTTTCAAATCACGTATAGTTGTATTGGCATTTGAAATTTGATCTCGCCGGATTTGCAGCTCACGATTTTGTTTAGCATGATCTGTTTTTAACTTATCAAGTTCTTGTGTTGTCTGTTCATATTGATGTGCCAGAACATCATATTTTCTTGTAGAAGGTATTTCTTCCATAACAAAACCCGAACTCACCCAGCCTTTAGTTCCATCCTCTAATTGAATTTCAAGAAAACCTGCAACAGAATTTATAACTTCCAACTCGGTGCCACTGGGTACTGATTTTATCAAAGTACTACCCGCATCTGCTTCAGTATGTATGCCAAGTAAAATACGGTCTGTTACATAACGCGTTTCAGAAAATGCCTGTGTCGTAAAAAATAAAAACAGTGTTGTAAAAAATAGTATTTTTTTCATTTTTATTCCGGTTCTTATAGTTTTTAATTTTTTTAAGCGATACCACTATGTCGTAACAAAGCATCAATCTCAGGTTCGCGACCACGAAATTTTTTAAATAATTCCATCGGTTCTCTCGTGCCCCCTTGCTCAAGCACACAACTTAAAAAAGCATCACCCGTTTGTGAATCAAAAATACCTTTTTCTTCAAACAAAGAAAAAGCATCTGCAGACAAGACTTCGGCCCACTTATAGCTGTAATAGCCCGCGGCATAACCGCCGGCAAAAATATGTGAAAAGCCATGTTGAAAACGATTATAAGAAGGTGGTATCAATACAGAGACTTCTTTGCGCACCTCATCTAATATTTTTTGAATACTTCCTGTTCCTTTATATGCAGGTTTGTACTCAAGGTACATGCGGAAATCAAACAATGAAAACTCTATCTGACGCAACATTTGCATACCCGCCTGAAAGTTCTTTGCCGCATACATTTTGTTAAATAGTTCATCCGGAATGGCTTCGCCTGTCTGGTAATGTGCGGCAATTAAATCTAATGCTTCACGCTCCCAACACCAGTTTTCCATAAACTGACTGGGTAACTCCACCGCATCCCATGCCACGCCATTAATCCCCGAAACACCAATGTGATCAACTTGTGTCAGCATATGATGTAAGCCATGACCAAACTCATGAAACAATGTCGTCACTTCATCATGTGTAAATAAAGCAGGATCATCTCCAATCGGCTGCGTTAAATTGCAGGTTAAATAAGCGACTGGAATTTGTAATGAACCGTCTGCATTTCGCTTGCGCCCCATGCAGTCATCCATCCATGCACCGCCACGTTTTTTATCGCGCGCATAAAGATCAAGATAAAATTGTCCGCGTACAACATTATTTTTATCCCGAATCTCATAAAAACGGACATCTTCATGCCATTTTTCAACGTCTTTAATTTCATTAATAGAAATGCCATATAAACGCTTTACGACTGCAAACATGCCGGGAACAACTTTTGTTTCAGGAAAATAAGGTTTGATATCTTCCTGGCTAAAATCAAAGGTATGTTTACGTAACTTCTCACCGTAATAAGGTACATCCCAAGCGGACAAATCTGAAACACCGTGTTCTTGTTTTGCAAACCCTGTCAATTCTGCTAACTCTTGTTTTGCCATTGCTTTAGAACGTTTTGCAAGATCTTGTAAAAAAGTTAAAACTTGTTCTGGGTTTTCAGCCATTTTGGTCGCGAGTGAACGTTCGGCATAATTGTTAAACCCTAATAATTGCGCAAGTTCGTGACGAAGAGAAAGTATGTCGTCCATAATTTCACTGTTATCGTACTCGCCTGCATTGGGCCCTTGATCAGACGCCCGAGTTGAATAGGCCTGGTACATTTTTTCGCGTAATGCGCGGTCATCTGCGTAACTGATGACGGCGTAATACGAGGGGAAATTCAGAGTAAACAGCCAGCCCCCTAAGTCTTTTTCTTCAGCAGCTTGTTTTGCCATCGCCAAGGCTGAACCGGGTAAACCTGCCAAATATTTTTCATCTGTAATATGTTTAGACCACGCCTGAGTGGCATCTAAAATATTTTCTTCATACTTGCTTGTTAGCTTTGAAAGCTGTTGCCGAATTTCACGAAAACGCTTTTTCTTTTCCTCAGGTAAATCAATCCCTGATAAATGAAAATCACGTAATGCATTATCAATAATTTTTTGTTGTGCTTCGTCTAAATCCTTAAACTCAGCTGAATCTTTAATTGCTTGATGCGCTTGATAAAGCGCAACATTCTGCCCCATTTCAGTACTGTACTCACTTAAAAGGGGTAAGCAGTTATTATAGGCATCCCGTAATGCATCAGAATTCACCACTGAATTCATGTGGCTCACCGGAGACCACATGCGTCCCAATCGATCATCCATATCCTCTAAAGGCTCAATCAGATTAGCCCACGTGTAATCGGTATTATTTTTTAATAAGTTTTCTACCTGCTCACGATTAGACTTAATGAGTGACTCAAATGCAGGCTCAATGTCTTCGGCTTTAATGTGTTGAAAGGGCGGTAAGCCTGTCATCGCTAATAATGGATTTTCTGTGCTCATTTAATACTTTTTCCTAATGCGGTTCGCGTACAATACTTTTAATATACAAACGCTTAATTTAGCATGTTGGCAGCAAAAGGAATAACTTAAATCGTGAGCACAATCTCAGATACAAACACGCCTAATAATGCTCACCCCTATGAACGGCTGTCGCCAGATTGCATTCTTGATGCCTTAGAGGATGTGGGGTTTAAACCGACAGGCAGCTTATTAGCCCTCAATAGTTACGAAAACCGGGTTTACCAAATTAGTCTCGAAGATGATTCTTTTGTGATCGCAAAGTTTTACCGCCCTAAGCGCTGGTCGAATGATGCCATTTTGGAAGAGCATGATTTTTCGGACGAGCTCAAACAACAAGATATTCCGATTGTGGTACCGCTTCGTATTAATAACAAAACCTTGTTTGAATTTAACGGCTTTCGTTTTGCTGTTTTTCCTCGCCAGGGTGGACGCACTCCTGAACTCGAGCAAACAGAAACATTAGAACAGCTGGGCCGCTTCATTGGCCGTATGCATGCTGTTGGAGCAACCCGGCCTTTTGCAAACAGGCCTAAAATTAGCGTGGAAAATTTTGGCTACGATTCGCTTCATTTTTTATTGGAAAATGACTTTGTTTCTCATGAAGTAAGGGCTAACTACCAAAACTCAGCTGAAGAAGCCTTACGGCTTGTCGCGAGTCGTTATGAGGCGATCCTACCCAGAAATATTCGATTGCATGGCGATTGCCATCCTGGAAATCTACTTTGGCGGGATGATGCACCACACTTTGTCGATCTGGATGACTGCCGAATGGGGCCCGCAATCCAGGATTTGTGGATGCTTCTTTCCGGTACAAACGATGAAATGAGTCAGCAATTTCGCCATATTCTCGATGGCTACGAAACCTTTTTTGAATTTGATCTCGCAGAACTCGCGCTGATTGAGTCATTACGCACGCTTCGGCTACTCCATTACAGTGCATGGCTTGCACGGCGCTGGGCCGATCCCGCTTTCCCTTTACACTTCCCCTGGTTTGATAGTCCACGCTATTGGGAAGAACAAATGATTACGCTACGAGAACAAATAGAGCGCCTACAGGCGCCGATCCTTAAACTGTAAATCCCCCAGTAAAAGCAAGGTACTTTGACTATGGCGCTTTTTAAATGCATGCACATTGCATACATTTAAAATTTCACGCCTATATGTCAAAAATATTGCAGTTTTATGAATATTTATATTCAAATAATCGATATATATTATCAACTAAACTGATGTAACTATACTAATCATAGACTTAGACTCACTCTAAGAAATTTAGAATATAACCATACTATTATATAGGGTATTTATTTGGTTAAAAGTTTTAAGCATACTCATGCCCGTTCCAAAAGTAAGTTTTATTTCCCACATCCTATAAAAATTTCAAAGGAGAGGTTATGAAGGAAAATATGAACAGGCGTAACTTTCTAAAATTTAGTGGCGCAGGCGTCGCAAGTGCGCTGGCAGCGAGTACGGGGCTGGTCAGTTGGACTCCGCGTGCAGAGGCGGCAACTATTAATCAAACGTTTAATATAACAGAAGGTTTTATTACTCAGCCTGACGGTGTTGATGTTTACTTCCGTGGTTTTAGTCCAGATACCGCGAGCCTAACCGTGCCGGGCGCGCAAATGATTGTGCAAGAAGGCGACACGGTTAATATCACCATCAATAATACCCTTGGTACTAATCATAGCTTTGTGATTGATGGTCTTGTTGATAGTGGCGTCATTGCCGCCGGCAGCAGCAAAACCGTTTCATTTATCGCCAGTAGTGCGGGTTCATACCTCTATTACGATGGCTTGAATGCCCCTTATAACAGACTCGTCGGATTACATGGCGCTTTCTCAGTAATGCCAAGCGGCAGCAGTAACGAGCTTTATGCTGGTAGCGCAACTTTTGTACAGCAATATAACTGGGTGACTAATGACATTGATCCGGCCTGGCATGATGCTGTTCGTCTAAACACGACACCAACGAGTACTTTCAAGCCCTATTACTTCACTATCAATGGTCGCAGTATGCGAGTACCGGGGCATGCAGATTATGCAGATCCTGCGATTGATTCTGGTTATGCAACAGATACCCGTCTCGAGGGTAGTATTGGTGATCGCACCCTGGTTCGTATCCTGAACGCAGGGCACTGCATGCATTCAGTTCATTTCCACGCCAACCACGTAGAGTGGTTAGCACGTAATGGTCAAGCTCGCGCTGATGTCTGGAAAAAAGACACCCTGTTATTACCGAACAACAAAGGCAGTTTAGATGTTATTTATCCTTATGAAGTGCCACCGGATTCATGGCCACAAGTCACAACCGGCTCTTTCCCGATGCATTTCCATGATGAAATGACCCAGACCGCAGGCGGCGGACTCTACCAGTTTGGTCTCGCTACCACGATTGCCTTTAAATAGATTTCAGGAGAATAGATTAATGTTTAATATTTTTGAAAAACACACTCCAATGATGGGGATGGGCGGCGGTGCTTGCTACGTTTACCCGGATGCACCCGCAACAATCGGCGAAGTTACGCCAGATATCACCTTTGATCGTGGTATCTACATGAACGGCTCCATGACCATGGATGACGGCGTTAGTGTTGAAATTTGGGGCTTTACAGATGGTGGCGGAGGCATGGGTGGCAACCAATTCCCTTCACCCGCTATTCGTGTGACTGAGGGACAGGTTGTACATACTAACCTGAGCGTCAATGGCATGATGTGGCTACACACCATCCATCATCACGGCATTGAACCCAGCCAGGAAAATGATGGCGTCGGCCATTATTCTTTTGATGTCGATGGTACCTACACTTACCAGTGGAAGGCATCCCATGCAGGCACCTATTTTTATCATTGCCATACCAATACGGTACTTCATGCCGAAATGGGGATGTACGGTGGTTTAATTATCGATCCACCTGAAGGCTGGGGCACGCTGTACTCCGGTGGCCCCACTTATGATGTAGAAGCAATCTGGGCCTGTGATGAAATTGATTCCAGCTGGCATAATCTAAATTGGGATGCCGGTACCTGTGGCGGTGACGTTGGTCTGAACAGCCTTAACCCTGATTACTTCATTATAACCGGCGTTGATGGCGCACAATCTGCGCTCACGGATCCTGGTGTAGCTGTGACGATGAATGTCGGTCAAAAACTACTGGTACGTTATATCTGTGCAGGCTATTTACCGCAACGGATTAACTTTGGCGGCTTAACGGCAACAGTACACATGTCGGATGGTCGTGCTTTACCGAACCCTATTCAGGTCACTGAACTTGAAGCAAGTTCGGCCGAGCGCTATGACTGTATTTTTGAACCCACTACAGCAGGGGTTTATGAAGTCACTGTTGATTATCTGGATTGGGTAACGGGTGCTGTTGTGGGTACTGCGCGTACTCGCATTAACGTAAATTAATCATTACGTTGTTAGGAAATGGGGGGTGGCCAACTGCCCCCTCCATTTTATTGCCTTAAACTCATAAGCCTTCAATACATATTTATGTCTGACTATACCTTTCATGTCCTCGAGCACCCTCACAATCATTTTGTTCGCTCATTACGCTCTGCCTTATCACAAAGTCACGAACCCATTACCGGTCGTATAAGTATAAAGCCTCTTGGTATCTGCGTTAATGATGCATCAGGCAGAACATTAGCCGCAATCTGTGGCTGGCTGGAATGGGGTTGGCTTTATATTGATATATTATGGGTGGACGAATCTGTTCGCAAAGAAGGCATTGGCCATCAATTATTGCATCAACTCGAACAGGCTGCCCTTGATCAAGGTATAGACCGTGCGTACCTGGATACGGGCAACTTTCAGGCGCCTGTTTTTTATAAAAAAAATGGCTATGAAATTTTTTCAGAAATGGACGTGACTGCAGATAACGGCAAAGATTACGTTAAGTACTCTATGCGAAAAAAGTCTATACGGCAATGGCGCCAAAATCACCCTTAGCCGGCAGCTTATGCTTTGTTATACTTTTTATTAAAAAATTCCTTTACGCTAATATCAACCACACCTTCAAAATTAATTTTCGTCAGAGTAAAAAGCTACTTTCGGTTATTAAGAGTTAATACTTAAATATATGCTTATAAAATTATTCGTATATTATATCTAAGCACTTTTATGATTGTTGCATACTACATTAATGTTTCAGTTTTATTGGCCTAAATCATCTCAATCCCATTAGTATCAAGCTAATACATTCAAATTACTGTCCATATATATCAGTTTGGTAGATAGGTATATATAAATCATAAACTTAGCTTATAAGTTAGAATTTTCCTATATTCCCACATGCTTATTAAGATTATTTATTCGGGTATAAATTTTAGGTATAGTCATTCGCGCCTCAAAAAATACATTTTTATACTTCACATCCTATAAAAATTTCAAAGGAGAGCTTATGAAAAAAATGATCAATAGACGTAACTTTCTCAAGTTCAGTAGTGCTGGTATTGCCTCTGCACTGGCGGCCAGTACAGGCCTCGTTAGCTGGAGTCCGCGCGCAGAAGCCGCAACCATTAACCAAACATTTGTTATAACCGAAGGCTTTATTACTCAACCCGATGGTGTTGATGTTTACTTCAAAAGCTTTAGCCCGAATGCCGCCAGCCTCACCGTACCCGGCGCGCAAATAATTGTGCAAGAAGGCGACACCGTCAATATTACCATTGATAATACGCTCGGCACCGACCACAGTTTTGTGATTGATGGCATCGTTGATAGTGGAATTATTGCTGGCGGTAGCAGCAAAACCGTTTCATTTGTTGTCAATAGTGCCGGTAGCTACCTTTATTATGATGGACTCAATGCACCGTATAACCGCCTGGTCGGATTACATGGTGCCTTCTCTGTTATGCCATCAGGCAGCAGCAACGAGTTGTATGCCGGTAGCGCAACTTTCGTGCAACAATATTCCTGGGTCACAAATGATATCGATCCTGCCTGGCATGATGCTGTTCGTCTGGGCAGCGCGCCAACAAGCGCTTTCAACCCCTACTACTTCACTATTAATGGTCGCAGTATGCGGGTACCTGGTCACCCCGATTATGCCAACCCGGATATCGACTCAGGTTATGCACCTGATACCCGCCTTGAAGGCAGTATTGGTGATCGCACCTTAGTTCGCATCCTCAATGCCGGTATGTGTATTCACTCTATGCACTTCCACGCCAACCACGTCGAAGTATTAGCGCGGGATAAACAAGTGCTGTCTGACGTTTGGCTTAAAGATGTTGTGCGCCTCAACAACAACCTTGGCCATACCGATGTAATTTATCCGTTCGATCCGCCACCTGATGCCCACCCTGCCGTGACCACAGGCTCTTTCCCCATGCACATGCATGATGAGATGACCCAGACTGCTGGCGGTGGGCTCTATCAATTTGGTGCTGCAACCACGATTAAATTTAAGTAAATGATTCGAAGGAGATAAGAGTATGTTTAAACTTGATAAAGCAGTTCCAATGATGGGGATGGGCGGCGGCGGGATGGGCGGCGGAGCCTGCTATGTCTATCCCGATGCACCTGCCACTATCGGTAAAGTAACGCCCGACATCACTTTTAATCGCAGCGCTCATATGAATGGTTCGATGAGAATGGATGATGGTCGCACGGTTGAAATGTGGGGATTCAGTTCTGGCGGTGGCATGATGGGCGGTGGTAGCCCGTTCCCTTCTCCAACTATGCGCGTTACCGAGGGCCAGATAGTGCATACCGTATTAACGGCAGGTAGCATGATGCAGGGGACTCACACGATCCATCACCATGGTATTGAACCCAGCCAGCAAAATGACGGTGTTGGTCACTATTCGTTTGACGTTAATGGGACTTACACTTACCAGTGGAAAGCCTCTCATGCGGGTACGTACTTCTACCACTGCCATACCAACACGGTGCTCCATGCCGAAATGGGCATGTATGGTGCTCTAATCATTGATCCACCCGAAGGTTGGGGAACGCTGTACGCCGGTGGCCCCACTTATGACGTGGAAGCCGTCTGGGCCTGTGATGAAATTGATTCAAGCTGGCACAGTCTTAACTGGACTGCGGGAACTTGTGGTGGAGATGTCGGACTGAATAGCCTGAACCCTGACTACTTCATTATCACGGGTGTGGATGGTGCACAATCTGCGCTAACCGATCCTGGCGTGGCCGTCACAATGAATCTAGGGCAGAAATTACTGGTCAGATATATTACTGCCGGTTACTTGCCACAACGCGTTAACTTTGGTGGTTTAACCGCGACGGTCCATATGTCGGATGGGCGCGCTTTACCCAACCCGATTCAGGCAACTGAGCTTGAAACATGTGCAGCTGAACGTTATGACTGCATTTTTGAGCCCACAACCGCCGGAGTCTACGAAGTGACGGTTGAGTATCTTGACTGGGCGAGTGGCGCGGTTGTCGGTACCGCTCGCACACGCATAAACGTAAATTAATCATTACGTTGTTATGAGATGGAGGGAGTCTAACTCCCCTCCATCTTTTATTACCTTAAGTAATATACCCCCAGTACCATTGGGCCAAGCCAGCTATCTCAAGCAAACCTTTGTTTTACCTCTCATATGATGCCGCGATAAGATGTATAGTTACATTCATAGACCGCAAACATAAAAGAGATGAATATTTTTAGTTCCAGCCCAATTATTAAAGACTTAGTGTTAATCGGAGGGGGGCATAGCCACCTTTTTGTTCTTAAATATTTTGCCATGAACCCTGTTCCGGGGTTACGGATAACTTTACTAACACGAGATTTACACACACCTTACTCCGGTATGTTACCCGGTTATATCGCGGGGCATTATAACTATGATCAGGCGCATATTGATTTACGTCCTTTAGCGCAGTTTGCACAAGCGCGTATTTTTCATTCTGAAGTTAATGCGATTGATCTTAAAAACAAAAAAATTTTTTGTAGCAACCGACCTGCAATACATTATGACGTCGTTTCCATCAACATTGGTTCTACACCCAACACGCTACATATTCCAGGCGCAAATGAATTTGCCATAGCAATAAAACCCATTAATCATTTTTTATCACAGTGGGATGTTTTAACTCAAAAAGTGATAGCCGCAACAAAACAAAATGATTTTCATCTTGCTGTCGTAGGTGGCGGTGCCGGTGGCATAGAAATGGCGTTAGCAGCCCAGCACCGTTTGCAACAGGTATTAAAGCAACACAACCAAAACTCAAATAAATTAAAGGTTAATATTTATTGTGACAGCGCAACTATTCTCCCCGATCACAATTCCCAAGTCAGAAAACGTTTTAGTAAGATACTAAAGAAACGTAATATCAATGTGCATACTCAGCAACATATTACCAAGGTAGAACACACATTATTAACCAGCGCAAACAGCTCTCAGCATAACGCCAGTGCAGTATTATGGGTAACGAATGCCTCTGCACCCGCCTGGTTAGCGAACTCGGGCCTGAAGGTTGATGATAAAGGTTTTATTACGGTAAATGATTCGCTGCAATCCATCTCTCATCCGGAGATTTTTGCAGCGGGTGATATCGCATCTGTTGTTAATTATCCCCGACCAAAATCCGGCGTGTTTGCAGTACGACAAGGCATGCCGCTTGCTAAGAACTTAGCCAGAGTAATTCAAAACAAAAAACTTGTTCCTTTTAAGCCACAGAATAATTTTTTAGCCTTAATTAGTACCGGTGATAAATATGCTGTTGCTTCACGCGGTAACTGGTCGTTACAAGGTGCCTGGCTATGGAAAGTAAAAGACCGGATTGATCGTCAATTTATGCAAAGCTTTAATAAACTGCCTGAAATGAAAACAGAAAATCAGCTGCAATATAATCCCGCAATAACAGATCAACAAAGCATCAACAAAATTTCTGCCACAACTATGCGTTGTGGCGGTTGTGGCGCGAAAGTGGGCAGTACTGTTTTATCGCGTGTCATTAAAAACCTGAAACCTGTTACACGTGATGATGTGATTATAGGTTTATCTCAGCCCGATGATGCTGCTGTTACAGAAGTTCCCCAGGGCAAACTGATTGTGCAAAGTGTTGATTACTTTCGTAGCTTTATTGATGATCCCTATATATTTGGTCAAATCGCTGCCAACCATGCGCTTAGTGATATTTTTGCAATGGGCGCTGCGCCACAATCTGCAATGGCAATTGCCACTCTTCCCTACGGCACCGAAAATCAAATAGAAGAACAATTATTCCAAATCATGTCTGGTGCTTTAAACATTTTAAATATAAGCAACACTGCTCTGGTGGGCGGACACACAAGCGAGGGCGCTGAACTTTCGTTTGGTTTATCCGTCACCGGCTTAATCGATAAAAATCATCTTTTACGTAAATCCGGAATGCAATCTGGTGATGTTTTAGTTTTGACAAAAGCCTTAGGCACAGGAACATTATTCGCTGCCGACATGAGACGAAAAGCGAAAGGACGCTGGATTGATAATGCATTAAACAGTATGTTGCTTTCAAATCAAGCAGCTGCAAGTTGTTTACATAAGCACGGTGCGACAGCCTGTACCGATGTCACAGGGTTTGGTTTATTAGGCCATCTTGTTGAAATGACGCATTCATCTGATAAAAAAGTAGAAATCAATTTAGATGCCTTACCCATTTTAGAGGGTGCGCATGAAATGGTTGCCGCGGGTTTTCTAAGTTCACTGCAAGAACAAAATAGTCGGCTACGCTGCAGTATTAAAAGCCCTGAAGAATTACGCGAACACAAAAATTTTCCGTTGCTGTTTGATCCACAAACCTCAGGGGGATTATTGGCTTCTATTCCGATAGAAAATATGGAAGCGTGCTTAGCAGAACTGCATGAACTGAATTACCCTGCCAGTACCGTTATTGGCAAGATAATGAATGATAGTAAGACTGAAGAAAATATCAGCCTGACTCACCATTAATATTTACTCTGGCTTCCAAATCCCTACCGCAGGATTGTCGGTTGCCACGCTTTTCCCTGCAACCGCAACCGGTGCTTCTTGCTGTTGAGGTGCCGCTTGTTGTTTTTGTTGCTTTGCGCGGTCAGCCGAGACATTTTTTGTGAATGCGGCTAACTGCTCGATTAACTCTTCACGCTCTTCATCAGAGCCGGGGTAATCACCCAACATATAACCCGAAACAGCCGCAAAATACTGCAATGCCACCATCATATTCTGTTTTGCAGATTCGTCATGCTGACAAATCACACCGTATAAATTATCAATTAACTGATCAGACAAAGTAATATCATTAGCCATTTTTTAACCCTTTTCACCAATTTACGTGATTTCTAAAATAATAAGAGGCGCAGATTCTACATTCCTTTATAATAAGGTAACAGTAAAACATAACCTGACGAATCGTCAGGTAATAATTTTTTAAGAGACTATTATGAGCCAACATTACGATCTTCTTTCTATTGGTGCCGGTAGCGGCGGTTTATCAGCGTGCGAACGGGCAGCAGAGTACGGTAAAAAAACGGCGGTGATTGAAAATAAAACGGTCGGTGGCACCTGCGTCAATATTGGCTGCGTGCCGAAAAAAGTCATGTGGTTTGCTTCTGAAGTTTCTGCCACCTTACATGATGCTAAAGGGTATGGTTTTGACGTCAAGGTAAATGGCTTTAACTGGAAAAAACTGGTCGAAGCCCGTGAAGGCTATATCAAAGGGATTACTGACTGGTATGGAAACTACCTGAAAGATTCAAACATTGACTACATTCAAGGCACGGCAAAATTTGTTGATGCTAAAACCATTGATGTGGATGGCACACAGTACAGCGCTGATCATATTGTCGTTTCACCCGGCGGTTACCCCATTGTTCCTGATATTGAAGGCGCAGAGCACGGTATTACTTCCGATGGTTTTTTTGCCCTACAAGAACAACCTAAGCGTGTTGCTGTTGTCGGCGCAGGCTATATTGCCGTCGAACTTGCCGGTGTCCTAAATAGTCTGGGCAGCGAGGTTTCTATGTTGCTTCGCCGTGAACATTTTCTTGGCAGTTTTGATGCCATGTTGCGTGAAACATTAATGGAAGACATGATAAACGCCGGCGTTAATTTAATGACCCGAATTAACGTCGAAAAAATTGATAAAAATCC
>Ga0316206_1002273_pt1 | contig 13461 bp, 10 predicted proteins | sample 6monthpyrite_MG_FD_204942 | JGI IMG/M metagenome (GOLD analysis project Ga0316206, IMG submission 204942) | Microbial mat bacterial communities from mineral coupon in-situ incubated in ocean water Damariscotta River, Maine, United States -... | ecosystem: Environmental > Aquatic > Marine >...
AATGACACTATACGTTGAATTTTCTGACATAAACCCTTGAATTTCCTAGATGAACTTTTTAAGACATACATTACGATAATATCACGAACTGCGAAAACATTAACCACCTAAACCTGACACAGCTAAGTAAGACTAAGGACTAAGCACACCAATCCGAACACCCACTGTAACAAAAAAACCTGGATTCAATCTAAGTCTTTGTTTTTACCTGCTACTTAGCATAGGTGCCTTGAGAAGCTTTAAGAAAAGCTTTAAGAAAAGCTTTAAGAAAAGCTTCTACAATAAGCCGCTCAGCAATAACCCATCATCACAACCTTTCCTTAAACACCGCCTGGATGTATTCCAAAAACGCTTTTACTTTGGGGATATTTAACCTGTGCTTAGGGTATAGCGCGTACACGTCTACATCTGGCATTCCCCATTCTTCAAACAGCGGGATTAACGTGCCGTTTTTTACTTCTTGGTGGCACATGTAATCGGGAATAATGGCGATGCCTACACCTTCTATCGCCATTTGTTTAAGGATAAGAAAATCGTCCACCCGCATTTTAGGCGTAACTCGAAATGCCTGCTGCTGCTTGCCGGATTTTAAGGCTACACGGCCATCATTATGTACGCTACTCATCAGCAAAAAATCGTACTGGTCCAATTGCTCTATAGACGTTATTGTTCCATTGCGTTTTAAATAGTCTGGGCTTACGTATATTTTTCGACTGACCTGGCCTAAACGTTTGGCAATTAAACGGGAATCTTCAAGCGCACCAATACGGATGACTAAATCAAATCCCTCTTCAATTAGGTCCACCCGCCGGTTAAGCAGGTTTAACTGTAAGTTGATCTCCGGATATTGGTGCATAAACCGCCCCAGCACGGGCTTTAGCACTTCATGCCCCATTCCCACAGACGCACCTATTCTGAGTTGCCCTTCTACCTTATTTAATATTTGGGCAATGGACGCCTGCGCTAAATCTACTTCCAGATGAATGCGTCGACAATGCGCTAAATAGTTTTTCCCGGCTTCGGTGATGTGTTGTGAGCGAGTGGTGCGCTCCAACAGTGTGATCCCTAGTCGCGCTTCCAGCCGCGAAATCTTACGGCTCAAATTCGCTCTCGGGATATTTAAGCGGTCTGCGGCTAGCGTAAAGCTTCCTGCATCAATCACTGCGATAAACAGCATCATGTCATTCAAATCCGTAGTTCCCGCCATTCTGATCCTTGCCTTTATTATTGCCGTCTTTATTGTTGTTGAAATTGGAATAATGATTCTAATATATCGATATATATCAAACAATCCTAAACCACTAGAATAATTCCATCAACTAATAGAAACGTATCTAAACAAAATCAGGATTGAATCATGGAAATATTATCAAGAGACGCATTACCACTGGGTGGATTTGCTGGCATCGTTGAGCATCGTCTTGTGACTGACAGCCGTATTTTTGGTGAACGTAAAACACCTGTCACCTTTGAAGGATTAGGTAGCATGGTTTATCTGGCTGACGCTCAATATAAGCCTTTTGGTTCATCGGGCATGCACCCGCATAGCGAAACCGATGTTATTTCTATCATCATTGATGGTCGAGTGAGCCACAAAGGCTCTATGGAACACGGTAAAGATTTGGTTGCAGGTGATGTGCAAGTGCAACGTGCCGGTGGCGAAGGTTTCTCTCATGATGAAGTTAATCCAGACAACGCCAAAAACAGAATGTTGCAAGTGTGGGCATTACCCGAAGAGAAAGGCCAACGTGCAGCTTATAAATCGTACACCCCGAAACGGGAGGGTGTGACCCGCATTTATGGCGGAGACAAATCTCAGGATGATACGTTTAATAGCCACACGATCATGGATATCGTTCACTTAAAGGCTGGAAGTCATCTGGATTTAAACAAGGACACGCTGATTTATGTGATTACGGGTGAAGCAAAAATGAGTGAACAAAAGAATGCAGTAAACACCGCAATTACTAGCATTGTAAATGGCGATTTAGTCCGTAGTACAGCGGCAAAAGTAAGTGCGATTAACGACGTACATCTTTTGGTTGTTAGCCAGAATCAATAATTCGAATTCACTCATAAAACTAAGGGACGCATTATGACTCAGCTATCAAAAGACATCGGCCTACAAACCAGCGACTATAGCTACGCTTCAAATCGCCAGACAGACAAATGCAAGTCGCAGAATACTCAACCGATTAACGAGCACGTCATGGCACTAATAACATTTTTAGCGTTGCTTCCACTGGTCTATTTTATTCCTGATGTTGTTGGGCAGTTTCTGCCCGCCATCAAATGGCTTAATGTGACTGTGGTGGTGGGAATTATTGTGCCGATTATTTCTTATGTCGTCATGCCCGTAGCGCGGCTGGTTTTGAGTTGAAGTAATTTATTCAGGCACCCGAAATAACAAAAGGCCTGGATACAACCTAAGCCTTTGTTTTTACTAACTTCTTAAGCTGGGTGTCTCGTTAGTATTGTTAGTATTGTTAGTATTGGTTAGTATTCCTTCTTCCCTTCTTCCCTTCTTCCCGAACTACAATCTTCTTCCAAATATCACACCAGGTAAACTATATCTAACGGGAAAGGCTGCCTGCTTCCGCATAATACTCTCGCTGTTTGAGTATGCCGGCTAGAATTGGAGTCGCGATAGCATCCGGGAAGTCGGCAGGTATCTGTGCCTCAACTTGCGCAATAACGTCCTCAACTGAATCCATCACTTCGGTCAATAAAGTGTTCGCCGTTTTCTCATTAAACCCCACTTTCCTTGCCGTACTCAAGAAGTGCCTCGGCTGGATGGTACTCCAGTTGTAATGTCGATTCTTTGCGCTAAGGGCCATGGCCATCTTGATCTTTTTCATCTGCAATTGTTTATTTTCCAGCAATGGGTGTGCCGACATAATGTCGTAGAGCGGTGTCATCCTGTACCGACCCTCTGGCTCAATGAACACACTGAAATTTTTCGCATGCCCATCGATGGCGGCCAACAACCAGAATACTATCTGGCTTTTAAAGAAAAGCGCACGGTCGTGCTTTGCCTCATGTGATTGCATGAGAAAACGCATGATGGCTTCGATACCAGGTCCGCCATCACTTTCGTATTTGATATTTGGCGATACACCGAGCGCCTGGCACATATCCTCCTGAGGCAGACGCATGATCCAACCGTCCCCTGGGCGACGATCAAAGCGCTCCACCACAAGCGCCTTCGCCCCATCGAATGTAGCTACCTCGGTATAACAGACAGGAAGCCCAAAGGCCTCGGCAACTTTCAAACTGAGCCATTCGTTTTCACAGCTCTCAGTTAAATCCATACCCGAGTGCGCTATCTTACCGATAGGCAGTTTGAATATATGTGTAGTAGGTGTGGTACCCACCGGGCGGTGCCAGGCATTATCCTTCCAGAGCAATGCGGTTTTCTCCTGGGCACCGGCGATGGAAATACGGAATTCTTCTTCCTCCTCCTCAGCCATGCCAAGAGGAGCGCTACGATAATTACCCAGGACCTTAGCGATTTCCGAATCCGTCAGGCAAACACCTTCTATTCGATGCACATCAGGGGGAGACTCATCACCTGGAATAATTTGCACAGCACCCACACAGTCCATACCAATCGCCGCAAGCAGATCAAAGGGATGTGAGGTCGGCACGCTGAAGCGTGCCTGAATCCGATCACGAATCTGTTTGTTATCAGGCAGCAGGTTGTCGAAATAATTATATACAACCTCACCGATATAGGCTCGATGCTGCAGTGGCATGGAGAGGGAAATGGGGCGCGAACCATCCCTATCAAGCCATTCAGAGCTGTAGGCAAATTCTAGCGCCCCAGAAACGCTTAAGGTCAGTGCCCCAACATGCATGCCATTCATCCACACGCCCAGCGTTTTGTCCTTGCTCACCACTGCTCAGTCCAGCCCTTTTTATGACTATCAACCGGAGCCGACCGCCCCTTGGGTATGAGATGCATCTCCATATCCAGAGCGGCAAGGAGACGGAACAGGGTATCAAGACGAACATTGTCGGGTTTGAGCTCAAACTTGGAGACCGTGTCCTGGCGAACAGCGCTCTCTTCCGCGACGGCGACTTGTGACACTCCGCACTGCTTACGTTGATCTCGATAATATTGAGCCAGGTCAGCCGGTGAATGAATAAGCATAATATCCCTCTGTATATTGATTCTTGGTAATAATACACGCACAAGCGTGTAATAAAGAGAATACACGGTTTTCCGTGTAACAGCAAGAATACCCGCTAAACAGTGTATAACGATAAATACACACCGGCTAACACAGACACCCATAACAAAAAAGACCTAAATACAATCTAACTCTTTGTTTTTACTGCGTCTTAGCATGGGTGTCTAGATAAGCTATCTAGATAAGCTAGGTGTCTAGATAAGCTCTGGATAAGCTTGGATAAGTTCCCAAGAAAGTATTGCCTCGCAATGATTAAGTCGCGAGGCAATGCCTGTATTCCCCGTAATATGTCGTGTACTTTAGATAAGCCCAAGATAGCTAAGGTATTGAGTTGCCAAAGCGGCCCAGGTCGTGTTGATGGTTTGATCGAAATTACCATCGCCGTCAATATCCACATCCAGTTGCACATCGGTTTCGCTCAGTGCAGTCAGCTTTACGCTGCCTGTTTTTAAGGTGACGGTATAATTGCCCTCATAATAAAATCTATCACCCACCAGTAATGGCGGATTGATAGCAATGAGTGCCTGCTGTGTCTCGATGGAATAATCACCCAGTGTCTCATCACTCAGTTCGCCTTCCATGACGAGGCTTTCAGATAAAGTATTCTCATCCCTGGTCTCTACATAGCTGAGCCCGGTCATGGTGATGACCTCATCATTGATAATGGACTGGTAGGAGCTGATGAGCAGATTCTCGGTCTCGACAATGCCATCGGTGGTATCTGACTTCCATGTATAGGAACCCAGTGTCTTTGTCGCATCTCCGAACAGAGTGCCAGACAGATCAATAGTAAAGGTGATATCTGAGTGATGTTCATTTGTGGTGTCACTCGATTCCAGGCGGGTGATATTAAATCCGGTACTGCCGTTGGTGAAGGCAACATCGCTTTCGCAGTTATTATTGATCACCTGCCAGCTATCGCCGGATGAAATATTCGTGTCGGCATCACTGTCGGTGAATGTCCAGCTAAAATCACCGCCAACCTCACATGACTCGGTTCCTGAATATCCAAGATTCTGCAATTCTGCGTTGGTAATGGTAAAAGCGGCATTAAGTAGTTCGAGGGCACCAGTGAACATGGCACCACTTGCGGCACCTTTTGCATTCGTAAATGCAATGATGGCGATCAGGCCGCCATTGCTGTCATTGAGTTTCAGTAAACCAGAGTCTGACGGAGGGTTATTGCCCCCCGGGTTGGTATTGGGGTTACCCCCTCCGCCGCCGCCGCAGGCCGTGAGTAATAAGGCGGTCAGGCAGGTGGCTATTCCTGATCCTATTCGTGGTCTTAGATGTTTCATTGATCATATCCTTTTCTTGTTAAGTGAGTTGTTCGCCACACAATTGTGTGGCTGGGTCACGAGACTTATGTTAAGAGACGATCCATCCAGATGATGGGTTACACTTTTTGTGAATTATTATTTATTTTAAAAAACAGTCTGTTGCGGTATTTACATCGATATAACGATTTTATCTTCTGCAGGTTATTGCGCTCATACGCATGCCGTTTCAATAATGGCTGTAACCCAATCAGCCGCTCAATCGTCTCTTATTTAGAACTGTTGTGCGTTGTGGTGTTGTTGATATGGCGGTTTTGATTCACAAACTCCCTGTAGTAAGGTTGGCGCTATAAATGAAACTCTGGCGGCAAACGCCCCATGAAAAATTCATGGAAAAATTCGTGGAAAAATTCGTGGAAAAACTCATGAAAAAATTCATGGAAAAACTCAGGGAACACTCAGGGAACAATGACCGATAAAAAGACACAGCAAAAACTGGAATCGCTCTACCGCGACTATAAGGACGACGTCTTTAACTATCTGTACCGCATAACAAGTGATTACGATCTCGCGATGGATGTCACCCAGATTGCATTTACAAAGGCATTTCAGGACCCCAAATTAATGGATGTCAGGCATATTAAGGCCTATCTGCTAACCATCGGGAGGAATACCCTCTATGATGAATGGAAACGCAAAAAAGAAATAAGACTGTCCCCGGATGAGTCCGGCGCCTGTGAGCCTGTGGATGATCCCCTTGACCGACCTTTGCAGCAGGTTGCACAGGCCGATATGCAGAATAAGGTGGAGTCCGCCATTACATTAATGCAGCCACGCATGCGCGAGCTAATGATTCTGCGCTACACAGAGGATCTGTCGATCAAGGAAATCGCCCAGATCACGCAGCGAACCGAGTCGGATGTGAAGGTCAGCCTGCACCGGGCACGAATACGCTTTGAACGTGATTTTGAAAGTCTGATGTACTCCAGGGTGGCAAAATCCCGCGACCGTTGCGACGAGCTGAATAGATTACTGGCCCCCTATGAAGACAGGGAGCTGCCCGCCGATGCATTAAAAGTCGTCGACAGGCATCTGGCGTCCTGTGATGTTTGTGAACAGGACAAACAGGCAATGAAAAAATCACGCGAACTCTTCGCCGCCCTGCCGCTGATTCCCGCGCCCCTGGCACTGGATGATCGCATCGCAGAGATGTTTCAGCCTGATGTGTCAGGGCTGCCCGCAGATCAGGCCCCGCCGGTAGCCAGTGAACCCGGAATTAGCACGGTTACAGTAATCCAGACGACAGCTGCAAAATGGCTGGCCGGTGTTGTTGCCGTTGCGATTTTGGGGGGTGCTGGAACAATGCTGCTCAAAAATATCAAACAGGATGATCAGGCCATGCTGGCCCAGAATGGGATCAACCAGGGCGCGAACGCCCCTGCCTCGCCCCCCGCACAACAGGGACAGCCTGGAAAAGTCACGTTGATGGCCACAAATGCAAAGGGTGTTCAATCGAGTGCTAATAATATGACCTGGAAAGTCTATCAGGTGAATGGGCAGACTCGACGCCTGGTCAAGAATGTCGCCCAGGTAGCATCGCCAACCCTGGAGCTGCCGGCGGGTAAGTACCGGCTGGTCGTTAATCAGGGGCCCTATGTAAAGCAGGAGGTCGACCTGACGGTTAAAGAAGGGGAAACCCGCCACCAGTCCATCGTACTTGAAAGTGGTCGCATCAATCTATCAGCCCAATCTGTTGACAGCGCACAGGTAATTAATAAGGAGGCAATAAATAAAATCCAGTGGCATGTTTATTCAAATTTCGCTGATGCGCTGCAGCCGTCACAAAAACATATCACCAGGCAACATGGAAAAACGCTGTCGTTAGTGCTGCCACCTGGGCCTTACACGGTCGTCGCCAAGCTCGAAAATGCAGAGATCAGCAGAGAGTTCGAGGTGACCGCGGATCAACTGCTCGATATGCCCGACTTCTCATTTGCCGTCGGCAAACTGGTTCTGGCGGCTCGACGCACGACTAAGGGCCCGGTTATTGAAGGCGTGCGGTGGCGCATCTACCAGCTGGATGAGAATAATAAGGAACGGATTATCGAAACCCGGCATGGCGACAAGGTGAGTTTTATATTGCCCCCGGGCGCCTATCACGCCCAGGCCCGCTATAAAAATAGCGTCATCGATACTGAGGTGGTTGTGGAGCCGGGTAAAACCTTGCTGCGTGAAAATATCATTCTGGGCTCAGGTACGCTGCAACTCTCATCCCGCTTAAGCCCGGATAGCCCGATACAGAAAGGCGTTCGGTGGCAGGTCTACACCTCCAGAGCGGGGATTAGACAAAAAATTATAGCAAGCAAACATGGGGATACCGTCAGTTTTGATCTGCCGCAGGGGCAATACCACATTATCGCCAGCTATAAGAAGGCGCAGGTCAGCACCGAGGTAGAGGTTGTGGCCGGCAAGCAGGCCAAAGTTGATGACCTTATTCTGAATGCAGGTGTGGTTACCATGCGGTCGCGGTTAAGCCCTGACAGCCCGATTCAGAAAGGCGTTCGATGGTCGATTTACTCCCTAAATACCAATGGGAATACCAATGGGAATACCAATGAATACAAAAACATCATCGCCAGTCAGCACGGCGACAAGGTCAGTTTCACCCTGCCAGTCGGCAAATACCAGATCCTGGCGAGCTTCGCAAAAGCCAGTGCGAACACGCAGGTAACGGTACTGGCCGGAAAGGAAATAAAAGCCGATGACCTGATACTTGACGCAGGCACAGTCACAATGAGGTCGCGGCTAAGCGCCAACAGCCCGATTCAAACCGGCGTTCGATGGGTGGTCTATAGCATCAAGGGCAATGGGAATGCCAACGGAAACAAAAACATCATCGCCAGTCAGCATGGCGATACCGTCAGCTTCACCCTGCCAACCGGCAAATACCTGGTTGAGGCGAGTTATGGAAAGGCCAGGGCAAACACTGAGGTTGAAGTTGTGGCAGGGAAGACACGCGACGGGAATGACGTCCTGTTAAATGCGGGAAGGTTGATTCTGAGCTCAAACCTTGAGCCAGGCCGGATAAGATGGCAGGTGTATCAGGAGCAGAAAAATGGCAAGAGGGAACTCATCATCAGTAAATTTGGCGCAGGGGCAAACTTTGTTCTTCCAGCGGGTTCCTACAGGGTTTCTACGGGACAGGGCAAGGAGGCGGCAATCAAAAAGGTTGGCATTGTTGCCGGTAAAGTACATCGCCAGCATTTCGATATGAAAAAGTAGAATATGATGGACAGTTACACAGATATTTGTACACCCTCGCAACGATCTAGGGGCTGAGAAAACGGGATCAGCCACATTCCGTGCGAGATGTGATTTTAAAGAACGCTAAGACTTAAAAACATCTAATAATAAGCTTATAGAAATACCTTCCTCTCCTTTACACTTCACAGTCAATAGGCAACAGTTATTTTTTACGGGCGTGATGGCGGTTCAGAAAGCAATGGTGTATCCGCTTTTAGGTGTTTTTGTATGCTTGGCTTAATGCGCTAACAGTGCTGGGGAGCAGCTGTCGATAATGCATCACTGTCAGGATTTCTATTTGCTTTTCAGTAATACGATAAATAATTCGGTAAGGTCTTTCTAACAATTCACGTAAATTATCATTAGGATAATCCGGCATTTGCCGCCCACTCGAAGGAGCCTCTTCCAGTTGCCGTGTACGTGACAATAAACCTGCGATCACTTCCTTGGCGGCTTTGGGGCATGCTGATTAATAAGGTAATTCTGGATATCTTTCAGCCGGATTATTGCTTCTGGCGTCCAGTAAACCGGCTTCATTCGTGAAGACCGAACTCTTTTTCAACGTCGGCCTGCGACATAAGTTTACCGGCATTAGCCTCTTCCAGACCTTGCTCTATTGAGGCTTTAAGCATGGCCTGATAGGCCAGTTCAGCCCAGGTCAGGTGATCATGTTGATCGATCATTTCATGGGCGGCTTGTTTAACATCGGATGATTGCATAGGACTTGTTTCCATTACGGTTTCGCTGTGTTTAAGCATATCACTTCTCCTCTCTTTTTTTACGTTTTGACTCACTTTATTTCACCTCTCCCTCTGATACAGGCTAATGCACTGTGTCCGATGCGATGATGGGTCCCGTTGTTTTATTTTTATCATCCCGTTTTAATTTTTGCAACGGGATGCGTGGCGTTATAGATCTCTTTTAATTTACTGATCGAGATGTGTGTATATTGTTGTATGGTTTCCAGATTTACATGGCCTAACATTTCCTGGATAAATCTACTATCCGCACCGTTATCCAGCATCATGGTTGCCAGTGTGTGTCTAAATATGTGTCATGTGTGCTGGTGCCTTTAATCTGCCTGTCCAATTAGTATTCTTACTGCTTAACATGGGTGTCTCGTTAGCACTACCGTTTTCAGTGTTAGCTGATGCTTCGCTTTCGCTTTTTTTGTGTTTTATATAACTTCGATCTTTAATATTTATTCTGTCAGTTTTCGAATGGGATTTGGCTTTTGATTTTAATTTGTTTTAGGCTGGTGTTTTAGGCTGGTGTTTTAGGTTGGGTGTCTTACTAATATTTTAGGTTGGGTGTCTTACTAATATCTTCTAATAAAAGCCGATACCCGCACCAACCGTATCAGGTTTATTAATATTTTATAATTTGTCACATTGACCACAGCCGAATAATTACCGCTTAATTTAGTAGGCCAGCGATCTACAATGGTTTCACTTTAATCTGTGGCTGCAACCCCCTGACCCTGAACTCCCCTGCTTTTATTTTTTCTTACAATTTTGCAGGTCTTATAAAACTTGCACATTCGTTATATAAAGTTTCTGGGTTACATGCAACGTCACTAACGCCAAACTCAGATGCTGCCGTCATTACACCATACAGTCGATGAACGGGTGTTGCGGTATGGGGATAGACCCTGTTCCAGTAAGCATAAATACCATATGCAAGTGCTTGTATTTCTCTAATATCAGCGCCAGAGGTATGAGCCATCTGTAACATTAAATGTGCCGTATAAGAGGGAGCAGCCCAAATAGGAATATTTACCCTACGTGCAGATGCCGTCCAGTTAGAATCTTCATTTGGTGTACTCACATTCATTCGCATATTAATTTTAGTTATGCGGCCTTCAGCCATGGGTGGTTCATTCCAACCAGCAAGCTCTTTGAAAGACTTTGATATATCATGAAGAACAGGAATTAACCTTTCAGTACTATTGACAGAATTGACTAACCCAGTCCATTTATCCCATGTATCACATTTCATATGTAATGTTTTATACCCTCCGTTTATAAGCTCGTCTTTATTACCTTCAAATTTATGCAAGACGTATGCATTAACTTTTTTCGCGGCATCATTTATTTGCGCATATATAATAGGAGAATTTAAAACATCCACAGCTAACAAAGATTCACGTAACAGGTTTTCTCTTGATAAAACCTCACCATTCAATGCCAAAACCAAGTCTACATAATTATTATAATAACGCCACTCTGCTGGTAATTTGGCTTTCAACCTAGCAGTCATGCCATCTGGAGACATCATCCCATAAATATCTAATTGCTTTTCATCATACGCTGTATATTTTAACCATGATTTCAGTAACCCAAGTAGTTGTGGAATAGCTGCCGAGGGAACCCCAAGTCTAGGCGCTAGTTCCGTAACAAGCTTAACGACTGTTTGCATACGTTGCGGCGTAATCAATTCATAGTTACTATCATTGTTTTTAGGTCTTGCTTTAGAATAAACAGCAAAATTAATATTGGCAGCTGCCCCCTTATGTAGAAAAAGCATACTAGTTCCTTTAAATGTTAGAATTCATCAATTAATAGCATAATATTTCTGAAAGTATAGGAAGAATAGACACCCTTTTAGCAAATACCAACACTACCAACACGGCCACCCATAACAAAAAAGACTTAGATTATATCCAGATCATTGTTTTTACTGTGTCTTAGCATGCCCGAATAAGCTGCGTGGGTTTCCAGATAAGCTGAAACTAATTAGTAAATCAGACAAGTAATTTTACTTATTTAATCAGTGGTTATAAAATCCCCCCTTAAATACTGAAAGTGCGCACCTTCTTTAAGGGAGGCATCATTTATATAGGAGCAAAAAATGGGTTATAAAACACCTTCTTTTTTTTATCAATATTTCATTTTAATTTTTATAACAACTAGTCTTGTCGCTTGCGGAGGTGGTGGTGGTGGTGGTGACAAGCCGGCATCATCCGAAGTCACAGCTGCAGAATATTTCAGCCTTGTATCCAATACGGTTAAAAGCGCCACTTTAGAAAATGGAGAACATATTGTTTCGTTCTACAATTTTGAATTTGTTGATGGAGGTGATACCGATCAGTTATTCCAGATAGGCATTTCAAAAAACAATAGCCAGACTTACACCCTGCTGGTTCCTGATGTAAAAGATGTATCTACAGTGATACCGGATGGTTTACAGGCTTACCCTAGCTCTATCATTTACTCAGATGAAAGCATTTTATTAAGCGTGATTTATCGCGTCAATTCAGATTCAAGCACATCACGATCTGGTTTATTTATAATTGATCGAGAAACACTCGAGTTCAACTTTCTGCCTCAAAACCAACAAATATGTAATCCTGTTGATGGCCTCCAAAACGCAGATGGTTCGTGGATTTTTGTCGGCACTTGCGATGAGAAAGCTTCGACTTTTAGTGCCGATGCCAATCTGGATAATATTGAGATACTCGATCAATTAGCATCTAATAGTTATGGCGGCAGACTGGCTAGCATAATCGCGGCCTCAGATAACTGTTTATACGCTGGCGGTCACAATTGGGAAGATATAAATACACAACGAGCTACTCATATAGTCATAAGAAAAAGCTGTGATGGTGGCGTAAGTTGGGTTTCAGATCTAGACTATTATAATGACGGACATGCCTACACATCACTGAGACGCCTTTATGAGTTCAATGGCAAAATTCAGTTTTATGGTCACATTGGGGAAGACCCTTCTGAAGGCACCTCAACTGCCGTTACCGTAGTTACTGCCCAAAGGGATGGTGTAGAGGACTGGAACTTCACTCGACTACCCGGCACGACAGTATTCGGTTCCAGCCCAGCATATTACATTGCTTTTGAAACGGGCACCTGCAATATGGTTAGCTTTGAACTGTTAACGGATTTCGTTTCAAATTTTAGTTTATCTGAAGATTGTGGTTTAACCTGGGGTGATCCAGTAGCGACTGACTATGGACGAATGACCGGACTTCAACTGGACGGTGGAATGATTACATTTTACCATTACGACAATCAATTCCAGGTCGATAAAGTTAATTTCAGCACCGCACAAACTTCATTTAATTAACTTAAGTGCATCAAGGCTCAGAGTTAATGCCAGTAAGTTAAGATTTTTATGGAGGTGCGGCTTTAGCCGCGCAAATAAAGTGGCTATGAAATCAGCTAGTTAATGCGCGACTAAAGTCGCACCTCCAGAGTGATTACCCTTAACTTACTGGCATTGGGCTCAGAGTAAGTTCAATAACAGTTACTCTGAGCCTTTGCCTTTATATAATAATTTATAAAAGCGCGAAATGACCACCCATCTTAAATGCTCATCCTAAATTTACAGTTTGAATAATTTACAATGAGTGACTTTGAGTATTCAATTTGATTTTCAAATTCCACTAACCGGGTGAATATTCTATATTAATATATACCCCACTACGCTTGTTTTCCCTTCCCCCGCTCTACACCTTCTAGCGCCTCACCTTCCCCTGTTTGACTTTCCCCTGCTTGACTTTCCATCGCTAAAAGCAAATCCGGATGCACCCGATACACGCCTTTGCGTATGCGAAATAAAAATTTGGTATTGGTCATTTCTATTCGGCCCGATTCTATGGTGGATGCGGGTAAAAAAGAGTTAACGTAATCGGTTTTTATTTCTGAAAAACACACTTTAAATTCTTTGAGGGT
>Ga0316206_1002274_pt1 | contig 13460 bp, 13 predicted proteins | sample 6monthpyrite_MG_FD_204942 | JGI IMG/M metagenome (GOLD analysis project Ga0316206, IMG submission 204942) | Microbial mat bacterial communities from mineral coupon in-situ incubated in ocean water Damariscotta River, Maine, United States -... | ecosystem: Environmental > Aquatic > Marine >...
ATATAAAAAAGCTTCTGGGAAAAAACAAGAAAAAGATACAAATAAGGAGATAGCTGCTTAAAATATAAATTAGTTTAAATATTCTTGGTTACAATTAAGAAATTAAGTGGGTTTTAAGGTGGCGACTCGTATCGAGAGAAGCTGTCGTCGAGTTGGCGGGACTTGTCAAGGGGGCGACGCTGCTAAACATTCCGTTCGTAGGATACGTCGCGTTTGAGAATCAGAAAGAAATATTTGCAATCATCCTTAAGGAATAAAGAGCGCGGCTAACAAATCACTATGGTGGATTGGCAACTCGTCGGCGATTTTTGCTGTAGATTCATGGTCATCAGCCTCGAAAAAGTTAATCGTTAGCTTCACGGCCAGTCACTAAGTTCAAACGTTAGCATACATTTCTATACTTACTTTCATTATTTAAAGTTCTATTAATGGAACTTTATTATAATATTTTATGAGAATAATATCAAAGAAGACGCTTAAAGACTTTTATGAACAATCGAGATATTCAGATAGTAAAAATGCCTTAGAAGCTTGGCATAAAGAAGTTTTAAAACTTAATTGGAACAATCCAAATGAAGTAAAAGAGATGTATCGAAGTGCCAGTATCATTGAAGATGAGAAAGTTATCTTTAATATTGTAGGAAATAAATATAGATTAATAGTTACTATAAATTATTATGCAAAGATTGTTTTCATCAAGCTTATTGGAACACATAAACAGTATGATAAAGTCAATATGGAGGATTTATAAGATGAATATCAAACCTATTAAAAACAAACAAGATTATACTAATACACTTAACCTAATTGACAACTTAATGAGTGCTAAACCAAATACACCTCAAATGGATAAATTAGAAGTTCTTACAACATTAGTGGAGGCATATGAAGAGCAATTTTATAAAATAGATGCTTCTGATCCTGTTGAAGCGATTAAGTTTAGAATGCAGCAAGAAGGTTTAAAGCAAAAGGATTTGGTAGCAATAGTTGGAAGTAAATCAAGAGTTTCTGAAATATTAAATAGAAAGAGAAAACTAACTATTCAAATGATAAGAAATTTACATAACCAACTGCACATACCTGTTGAAAGTCTTCTCTTGGACTATAAAATAGATTGTGCTTAAATGCTAACAAAACATCATATAATAACAACTAAAGTGTACACTAGAATTTGGTATTTTGGATGGAGGGCGCATATTCCTCGTAACTTTGCAAGTTTTGACAGCATACAAATTAACTATTTAATTCGTACAGTATAAAGGAGAATGGAAGTGAAACAATTATTTTGGAACTGCATTATTATCAGCTACATATTTTGGCTTTCTGCTTGCTCAATTAAACAAGCAACATCAGTTTTGAATGATATTTCAAGAGATACTTATGAAAATACAATGAAAAAGCAGCATCTTAAAAATATAGGGGATCCAAACTATGAAGAGCCGCCAACATATGACCAATATCAAAAAGATAGAAAAGGGATGTCATCGAATCTTTGAATAACACAAAATTTCAGGAGGAATGTTTATGTCGCACTCGTGTCGGTTGCTGTGCTTTTGCTATTTACACCCCAGTTGCCACGTTAAAAACAACTTTTTTAAAAGAAATGCTTTTTTCATAATACTCATTGTCAAAAGGTATAATGATTTGGCTCCGTCCTGGTACTTTAACAGATGGAGTGAATGGTTATCGTTTCAAACTATAAGAAGGCAGAAAAGGGTGATATGAGAGTCTTAATGGTAGGAAAAATACCATATGAATATATCGAAGATGTTAACTTTGATGGCGATGAATACTATTACTTTCCTCATATTTTTTGTCATTTTGCCAACAAAGGTGAGGCATATGAAGAAATTGATATGGGTAATGGACATACTTATTACAAAGAAATAATTGGCTACCAAAGCGTGAAAAAACATAGTGTTGGTTGTGGTATTGACTACTTCGCTTAACAAACCAAAGGAGAGCAATCAAAAAGCCGTCTACGGGTTTTTGATTGCTCATTTTAACCGTTATACTAGTAAGGAATAGAACAAATGATAGAACCAAAAAAATGTAAAGATATGAATGATATTAGAACTGCTATAGATGATATAGATGGCAGTATTGTAAAATTGATTTCAAAAAGATCAGAATATGTGCATGAAGCATCAAAATTTAAAAAAGATGAAACAGCTGTAAAAGATTCCAATAGAGTTATAAAAGTTATTGAATCTAAAAAAGAATTAGCAGTTAAATATGGTGCATCCCCAGAGTTGATTGGAGATATTTATAAAATGATGATAGACTTTTTTATAAAAGAAGAATTACAAGAGTGGAATAAGCAACAAAATGTATAACAAATCGCTACGCGATTGGGTAACGGGGACGCGAGTTGAAAGTTACACCCTAGGACTAACATCTCCACTTTTCACAAAGATTTTATCATATTATAAAATCTTAGATAGTACATTTTATGTGTTCATATATTTCTTTATATTAAGTCTTGCTTCACTATAATGGAAGTGAATAAATAATTAAGACACATGGAGGTTTCTGAATTGAAAATACGAGAAGCAACAAATTCAGATTCTCAAAAGATAAAGAGCGTCGTTTTTGAAGTTCTTAAAGAATACAATCTTGATCCAGATCCGGCTTCCACTGATAAAGACCTAGATGCGATAGAGGATTGCTATCGCTTAAATGGTGGCTATTTCGGCGTGATAGAAGAAGATTACGATATAGTCGCAACTGTTGGTATTTATAAATTAAGTGAAAATACCTGTGAGCTTCGGAAAATGTATGCTTTGCCAAGCCAGCGAGGTAGAGGCTTAGGTCGAAAGCTCATGGAGTTTTCCTTGGACAAGGCTAAGGACTTAGGTTTCCAACGTGTAGTGCTCGAAACAGCTACACCTCTTGTAGAAGCAATAGCATTGTATAAGAAATATGGTTTTACCGAGTACTTGCCCAATCATTTGTCATCTCGTTGTGATCAGGCATTCGAGCTGTGTTTATAATCGGACTTAACAAGTCCATCAATTTGACCGCCTTACGCTACGCTTCAAGCGCCAAATTATGGCAACGTTAGGCGAAAAAGGTGCGTAGATGATGATTGATATTAAAGAGAGCATATTCATAGTTGATGTAGTAACAAACTACATCCTGCTTTTGGGACTTTTGTGGTTTATTGTAGTCCCTGAAAAGAGAATCTGGCCACCTCCACAAAAGTGATCTTGGCAATACTCAACTACATAGGGGCTTTCTTACGTTGCTTTCATTTCTAATATTCTTCTGCTAGTACTTGATTGGAATACATGGACAATTCGTTTTCTTATTGGTGTTCCAATCACAACGATTGGTGCACTGCTTGTAATGTGGGGCATTGTTAGCCTCGGAATAAAAAATACCTCTAGGTTGAGAGAGGGGGTTATTTCCCGTGGGCCGTATCGTTATACGCGAAACCCACAATATTTACTTTTAAATTTTAATGAAATTTAGACACGTATTTTAGAGCTTTTTTAACCATTAATATTTCACTTAGAATTGCTTTGAAACGAGATAAAATTTTACATAATAGCTAATATTTAAGATAAAAGAAGTTGTCAATAACTTCAAATATTACGCCGATACTGCAGGCCTTGAAATATCTTCTCAATCCGCTATTAGTTTAACACTTAAAAAAATTATGAAATATATTTATTAATGGGGGTCAGACCCCAATATTCAATATTTTCAACCAATTCCGTATCCATCTCCGTCACTCCAGTCTCCCCAATCGCCTCCGCCATTATCATCACCATCCCAAACTCCTTGATCTCCATCTCCACCTGAAGCCTGAGTCTCAGCAGGTGATGTCGCATCCCTTACCGCATCTTCTTCAAGGTATTGTAATGCTGAAGCTGTTAACGTACCAGCTACAGCCCCTCCTGCCGCAGCAGGAGCAGACGTTGCACCTCCTATTAAACCTCCTATAAATCCGGCAACAGCACCACCAATAAATCCTTTAATATCACTATCAATAATTTCTCCACCATCTATACTTCCCCCCTCATCTGAAGAAGCTTCTTGCTCACTTGCAGAACTAATGAATTTTTGGGCAGACATAGCACTTGATATAGATAATTCACCTATAAAGTTTACTATTAAATCTTCTGCTTCATTTTTTGTGGATGGCTTTTCTAGCTTTTTATTAAGGTTTTTTAATTTTGTCACTACATCTTTTCTACTTGATAATCTTGCTGTTTTTGAAAAAGCTTTAGCATAATCTTTTACACCTTTAGAAACATCTAAAAGTTCAAAAAAGTCTGCACTTCTAGTCATATGATGTATATCAATACAAAACATTAAAAACTTTTTTGAATCTTTTTTCTTGATTAATTTATGTTTTTGCCCAAATCTTATGAGGTATTTGTAAACATAGCGTTGACCTGCTCCCTTTATAATTGCAGGAACTACTTCATTCATGACTGATTTATGGATTCTAGCAATATCTGAAGGTTTTATATTAATTTTTTTACCCTCTGAAAACTTTTTTTTGTTAGTGTTGCTTGCTCTTGGCATTTTGTATCCTTTGTTCAATATAGAGTTGATTAAACATAAAGTAATTTACTAATTAACTTTTTTCATAACTACAACATTTGATTCTACTCTGCTTGTAAACATGATTTAAGCTAACATAATATGTTTGTAAAAATTTTAACATATTTTCTTTTAATTTAAAATAAATATTATTATTTTATCACGGTTGTTTCATACTAAAAGACCAAAATAGGGCTCAGCTATTCAGTATTCACTTTTTAATTTAAATTTTAATAAAATTTAGACACTTATTTTAGGGACTTTTTAAGTATTAAAATTACTGGGAACGAGATAAAATTTTACATAATAGCTAATATTTAAGATATAATATTGTATATCTTAGTTAAAGGGCTAATATGTTATCTATAAATATACAAACACCGTCATCATTTATGATTCAACTAAAAGATAAATTCAAACAAAGAAGATTGTTCCGAGATTTCACTCAAGAAGGCTTAGCTTCAAGAAGTGGCGTTAGTTTAGGGAGTCTGAAAAGATTTGAGTCTAGTGGACAAATATCGTTAGAGTCATTACTCAAGTTAGCCTTAGTTTTAGAGTGCTTAGATGACTTCGCTTTTATTGCCAATGAAAAGCAAGACATAATCTCTTCTATAGATGATTTAATTAAAAACAGTAAAAATCAAGCCATTCCCGCTAAAAGAGGAAAAATAAAATGAAGATAAAGAATGTAAATATTTTTCTACATCAAAGTAATAAAAAAATAGTTGTTGGAAAGCTGGCATACAAAGATGGAGTTATCTATTTTGAGTATGATAGTGTGTTTTTATATACTAAGCTTCAAATCTCTCCTTATAAACTTCCATTGAAAAGTGGGGTGCATATTTGCGATGACAAAGTTTTTGAAGGGCTATTTGGTGTTTTTGGAGATTCTCTGCCTGATGGATGGGGAAGACTGCTTCTTGATAGACACTTTTTAAAAAGAGGGGTGCCATATCATGAAATCACTCCGCTTGATAGACTTAGTTATATTGGCAAGTTTGGAATTGGAGCACTCTCTTATGAGCCGATTATTGACGACATAGATTCATCTCATAATGAAAAAATAGTTTTAGATGACTTGGCGTCTGCTTCACATGAAATTCTTCAAGGCAATAGCGAAGAGATGATAGATAGTTTACTCTCACTTGGTGGTTCATCAGCCGGAGCCAGACCAAAAATAATGCTACAACTCTCCTCAGACAAAAGACAAATTCTCCATGGTTCACAAAACCTATATGATGGGTATGAACACTGGATGGTTAAATTTGCGTCTTCTCATGATAATATTGATATTGGAAAAATTGAATACGCTTATTCTCTCATGGCAAAAGATGCAAAAATTGAAATGAGTAAGACTACCCTGCTTCATGGAAAAAAAAACAGTTATTTTGCGACAAAGAGATTTGATAGAGATAAAGATAAACGAGTTCACTTGCATTCAGTAGCGGGATTGACTCATAGTGATTTTAAAACGCCTACTTTGGATTATGATGATTTACTAGCGTTAACACTGCATCTAACAAAAGATGTCAATGAACAGCTAAAAATGTTTAAACTCGCTTGCTTCAATCTTTTTTCACACAATAGGGATGACCATGCTAAAAACTTTTCATTTGTCATGAATGAAGTTGGCATATGGAGATTGAGTCCAGCGTATGATTTAACTTTTTCATATGGACCGGGAGGAGAACATAGTACTACATATTTAGGTGAAGGAAAGTACCCTACTTCAGATAATTTATTGGCTTTGGCTAAAAAACACAAGATTAAAAATCCTCAAATTATTATAAATGAGATAAAAGAAGTTGTCAATAACTTCAAATATTATGCCGATACGACAGGCGTCGGAACATCTTCTCAATCAGCTATTAGTTTAACCCTTAAAAAAATTATGAAATAGATATCAAAGATAGCTTTATTGATGATTTTTTAAAAAATGATAAGCTTGTCCAAGAGCAATTCCCCCGTCATTTATAGCAGTTTCTTGTTGATGATAATATTTTATATTTTCGTTTTCTAGTTTTTTACAAATGAGTTCCAAAAGAGTTTTGTTCTGAAATACTCCACCGCTTAAAATCACTTCCATCTCTTCAGACTTTGAAATATCGAGTATGATTTTTACAAGAGTGTTTATGAACATGCTGTTTAGCTCTTTTTTACCGCTTTGATTATTTAAAATGACCTCCACTATTTTCATATCGATGATGCCGTCTGTTAGGGTGTAATGGAAAGTATTTGTTATGTTTTCATCGTAATAGCTCTCACATAAAAGTCCACTCTCCCCTTCGTAGCTGCTTTTTTGTACAACTCCAGACAAGGAAGCAATTCCGTCAAACAGCCTTCCGACTGATGAGCTAAGCGGTGTGTTTAAGTTTTTTGTATAGCTTTGATGGAGAATTTTTAGCTCCGCTTTTGAAAAAGATTTTACCGTTTCCAAATTAAGCTTTTGCACCTCTTCTAAAGAAAGTTCATCAAAAAGCATACTTAAGGCTACCCTTCTTGGCTCTTTTATCGCTTTGTCTGCGCCTAAAAGTTTGATGGGTTTGAAGTGGTACTTTCTCTCATCACCGACGAAGACTTCTCCACCCCAAAGAATGCCCTTTTCACCATAACCGGTTCCGTCAAAACTAAAACCTAAGTAGTTGTTTGTTAGTGCAAATTCTGCCTTACATGCGTAGATGTGCGCCAAATGATGCCCAACTTCTAGAAGCTCCTTTGTTTGCCCCTTAGCCCACTGAGTCGTCATATATGATGGATGTTTATCATGAACTATAACATCCGGTTCAAAGTCATAAAATCTTTTAAAACTCTCTATAGTTTTCTCGAAAAACTCAAAAGCCTCGAGCGAATCTAAATCACCGATATGGGGAGAAAGTATGATGCTGTCTTCTATCACAAACGCAAGTGAATTTTTTATATTTGCTCCGACAGCTAAGATTTTCTTGTCCGATTTAAAAGGTAGTTTTGTCACTTTCGGTGCATAACCGCGAGCCAATCTTAAAACCTGTGTTTTGCCGCTTACCACCTGAACCAAACTATCATCCACACCGTTTATAATCTCTCTGTCAAAATCCAAAATAAAATCTACGAAGGGAAGCTTCTTAAAAATATCTTCCACCTTTGTAATGACAGGCTCATTGCCAAGGTTTGCACTTGTGGCAAGAACCGGATTTTGCAGATGTCCAAACACAAGATGATGCAGAGCCGTATACGGTAAAAAGCACCCTACTCTGTCAATGCTTGGAGCTAAAATTTTTGATAGTTTGGCATCTCTGTTTTTTCTCAAAATAACTATCGGTGCCTCTTTTGAAGTCAGTAGTTCTTCCTCTTTTTCATCTACATGTGCCAAGCTTTTTATCTGCTCTAAATTTTTACACATGATTGCAAAAGGTTTTGTTGGTCTGTTTTTATAAGTTCTGAGTCTTGAAATCACCTCATCATTTGTAGCATCACAAACTATGTGAAACCCTCCAATCCCTTTAATGGCAACAATTTCTCCACTTTTTATAAGCTCTGCAAACTTTTTAAATTTCTCCTCATCACTCACTTTTAACTCTTCATTTTTAACTATCAAGCTTAAACTCGGTCCACAATTATTACAAGATATTGGCTGTGCATGGTATCTTCTATTTAAGGGGTTTTTGTACTCATCAGCGCAGCCCAAGAGTACTTCCTCGCTACCGCTTACAGCGCGCGATTTACACATGTTAAACTTTTGCATAGAGGTCTGCTTTCTGTCATAAGGAACGGTTTTTATGATGGAGTACCTCGGTCCACAATTTGTGCAGTTGGTGGCAAAATAGTTATGATACTTTCCATCTTTTTTTATGTCTTGCAAACACTCATCACATGTAGAAATATCCGGAGAGATTAAAGCAGTTTTTACATTTGCTAAATCATCTGAACTTTCTTTAATCTCAAAAATTTTCTCATGCAGCGGTTTTTTGTAGGAGGCTCTCACCTTGTCTATTCTTGCAAGTGGCGGAAGTCGGGAGTGAAGCTGCTCTTCAAATAAAGCAATATTTTCAGCCCTCCCCTCGACTTCAAGTTCAACTCCATTGATACCGTTTTTCACAAATCCAACAAGAGAATTTAGAAGTGAAAGGCGATAAATATAAGGACGAAACCCGACACCTTGTACTGCACCTTGGATTAGAAAAGATTTTCTTGTAGGCAAACTTAGGTTCTCCCTCCCTCATTCTTTTTTAGCTTCTTCTGAGGATTTTGTGTTCTAATTATATACAAAATATATATCACCATGCCTATATCTCTTAATAAAAGTGTAAATTTAAATTTAAATATTTAAGTTGAAAAAATGTATTATTCTTTCTATGAAATGCTGCCCTTAAACTGTTAATTAGTTTAATAAAGTGATTATTTGACGAGCGGTTTTACAATTAATAAAAAGGTTGGTTATATGAGAAAAGTAGTTATGCTGTTAGTGCTTGGGTTAGTGCTGTGTGCTAATGACTTTTATTATGAGTATGGTAAAAAAGTTGAAGTAACTAAAGTCAAAGGCCAAAGAAGCTTGGGGGATGCCAGCATTGAGCAATACACTACATCAAGCGGCAAAAAAGTTGGTATAAAAAATGAGATTATTGTGAAATGCAAACAGGCAGATTGTGTGAGTACACTCAACAAATATAACCTAACAAATATAACAAATTTGACAGATACTGTATTCTTGGTAAAATTAGTCAATGATGAAAATATTTTTGAAATAGTGCAAAAATTATATCTTGATGAAAATATAGAGTTTGCTAACCCCAACTTTGTAAAAACAAGAACTAAGAGGTAACGAAGGTGTTTAAAAAAATAAGCAAAATAAGTTTACTTACATCTGTATTATTACTAAGTGCCTGTAACAATACTAGCAGTAGTAATACCGGCAGTAGTAATAAAACTGAATCACCGGTAAACAAGAGTACAGATACTACATCTTCTACAACAAATGTTGATACCGCTAATAATGCCAAAGAAAGTGCACCGTCTACATCCTCAACCACGTCTACTGATGGTAATACAGTGACTCGCTCAGTTAAAGATGAGCCTTATTACAGATATTTATGGCACATAGATTCTGCAAACAGCAAGGCATTAGGTATCTCCAATGAAGTAAGCGCAGCACTAAATGGCATATATAAGGTAGATGCCGTAGATAAAAATGCTGATATAAATGTTCTTGAAGCCTGGAAAATAAGCAAAGGTAAAAATGTAATTGTCGCGGTTATCGATGATGGGGCAGACGTATATCACGAAGATTTAAAAGACAATATTTATAAAACATACAATGCTGACGATGGCAGTACCGATGTAAGTAATCCATCAAGCCAGATTAGCACATTTTCTCATGGTAATACATGTGCAGGCTTTATAGTAGCGCCCATCAATGGAAAAGGCACAATCGGAACTGCTCCTGAATCGAAATTGATTGCTATCGCGCAACGTGAAACCAGTGATGCAAATACCATCAAAGCTTTTGAATATGCAAAAAACAATGGTGCAAAAGTCATAAGCTGCAGCTGGGGTACAGAACAAGTCTCCCAAGTTATAGTTGACGAATTGAAATCACTATACAATGCAGGTATAACAGTTGTATTTGCGTCTGGAAATAATGGCAAGACTTTGGATACAGCCGGTTTAAATGATGAATCTGAGGTGGAGTGGGTTATAGGTATTGGTGCAAGCGGAGAAAATAATGATGTAACACCCTATTCGAATTATGGACAAAATATTGATATTCTGGCTCCAGGTGGAGATGCTTCTTTATCCGTAGGCATCTTAGGCCTAGATGATACAGGGGTACAAGGTTCTACAGAGAATTATGGACTTGTGTCTGATGATTATTCATTTGGAGCCGGTACAAGTTTTGCGACACCTGTCATAGCAGGTGTCATAGCACTTATGTACAGCGTAAATCCAAAAATAACACCAGCACAGGTAAAGGAAATTCTTATAGATACTGCGGATAAAATTGGCGGGAACAAAGCCTATTACAGAGATGGTTTTGATCAAAAAAGAGCTTATGGCAAAGTGAGTGCATATAAAGCGCTGCTTGAAGTTCAAAAGCTTTTATAAAGCTGTAATATAGCAAAAGTGTATATTTTTTATGCTAAAATTACCTATAAATTAAATTTTTGTGCTAGCTTCATATAAGGAATATCATGAAAAAAATATTGGTAGTTGATGATAGCAAGACAATATTAGCTTTGGTCAAAAATGAATTTTCTGAGTATGAGGGTGTCAAGTGCTTTTATGCTGAAAACTATAAAGATGCAAAAGCAATCATAGAAGAACATGGTAAAGAACTAAAAGCGGCTCTTCTAGACATTAACCTTCCAGATGCCCCAGACGGAGAAGTTATTTCTTTAGCAAATGCCAATGGCATCCCGGTAGTGGTGCTAACAGGTACACTAGATAAAAGAATTAGAGAGATTATACAAAAAAAAGAGATTGTGAGCTACATACTAAAAGACAAGCCATCTAGCATCAGAATCGCAATCAAAAGTGTTCTTAATACACTTGCACATTATGATACAAATATATTGCTTGTTGATGATTCTAAATCGTACAGGTTAACATTGGGCAACATTCTTAGAGAAAATAATTTCAACATTATAGAGGCTAAAAATGGTCAAGAAGCTTTAAGCATTGTTAGAGACAATAAATATAATATTTCTATTGTAATTACGGATTATGATATGCCGGTCATGGATGGCTTGGATTTAACAATAAAACTTAGAGAGTTAAAAGATAAAAGTCAACTTGCAATTCTTGCTATTAGTGGCATTAAAGATATGAATATTATTAACGATTTTTTAACATTTGGTGCCGATGACTTTATAAATAAACCATTCACTCCAAACGAAATAATGGCTAGAATAAATTCATCCTTAGAAATACTCAACCTATTTAAACAAATCACACTAATGGCAAATAAAGATTATTTAACCGATTTCTACAATAGACGATACTTTTTTGAAAGTGCGCATAATATATTTTTAAAAGCAAAAAGGAAAAAAACTCCACTTGTACTTGCCATGATTGATATAGATAACTTTAAAAATATAAATGACACCTATGGACATAATATTGGTGATATAGCTTTAAAAGAGGTGAAAAAAGTACTTGATAGAAATTTAAGAGCTTCTGATTTAATAGCACGGTTTGGCGGTGAAGAGTTTGCTATACTACTTGAAGATATTACAAAAGAGGATGCTCAAAAATTATTTGAAAAAATCAGAGAAGATTTTGAAAAAAATGCAATAGATGCTCTTGGAGTTAAAATATCTTATACAGTATCTATTGGAATATCGTATGGTAACTTAAGTTCAATAGAAGATATGATTAAAAAGGCCGACGAAGCTCTTTATTTTTCAAAAGAAAATGGCAGAAATAAAATTACTTTCAACCAGAACGATATTGGTGCATTGGTTATCTAGTACTAAAAGCTTTATTAAGTTGTAAGCTTGTACAATCAAGTTAAATTTATAACATTATTTTTAAAGAGGGGAAAGAATGAAAAAAAATGAAATTTTTGATGATATAAAAAAATATCCTGAGGTGATGTCTCGTCGTGATGCCATCAAGTTTTTAGGTATCTCTCCTATTGCTGCCTCCGTTATTGCAGGCACAACAATTGGCTCATCAAGTGCCATGGCATCAACTGATAAGCAGATAAAAATTGTAATTGTTGGAGGTGGAATGGGGGGTATCATATCTGCTGTGAGACTCTCAAGTGCTGCAAAAAATGCACAAATCACGCTCATCGCACCAAACCAGACACACCTTTATCAGCCCGGGCAAGTTTTTATGGCTGCCGGACTTTATACTGAAGATGATATTAAAAAAGACAATGCTGATTTTGTTCCAAGCACTGTAAAATGGCTAAAAGATGAGGTAACTGTATTTGACCCTGATAATAATAAAATTACAACCCTCTACAATGGTGATGTCACTTATGACTTTCTCGTAGTTGCAACCGGCCTTGAGTATGACTATGAACGCATTGAAGGTATGAGCAAAGAGCTAGTTGGTCAAAAAGGGATTTCAAGTGTTTATCTCAATGACCAGGTTGCCGGAACAGCGAGGGGCGGCGTTGCAACTTGGCAATGGTTTCAGGATGTAAGAGAAGCAGCTACCAAAGCTTCTGAGCAAAATCCTATAAAAGTAATATATACGCAACCTGATACTGCAATAAAATGCGGTGGTGCTCCACAGAAGATGCTTTATTTAAGCGCAGATTATCTTAGAGGTAATGGTCCTGGTGGCGGAGACGATGTTAGTAAAAATGCCGTGTTATCTTTTTGTAAACAAGGTACAACTCTTTTTTCATTACCGGAGTATAATGCAACATTACTCGAAGAAGTCACTCCCATGTATGGAAACATTACCGATAAATTCAATCATGTCCTTAGAAAGATAGATTCGGATAAAAAAATAGCTACCTTTGAAAATACGTACACAAGCAAAGGTGCTTATGATGAGGATTTGGAAGAATATACACAAGTAAATCATACCGAGATGGTTGAGATGCCCTATGACTTTATACATGTAGTACCACCGATGAGGGCCTCCAAAGCCTTAGAAGATTCTCCCCTTGCATGGCAGAAAGGTTCAGCAAAAGGATTACTCGAATGCGACCAATATACACTGCAACACAGAAGATATAAAAATGTGTTTGGAATCGGAGATGTTTTAGGGATTCCTAAAGGCAAAACCGGTGGTTCGACAAGGCATCAAGGCCCAATCATGACGCAAAACCTTATCTCAGCTATAGAGGGCAAAGAACTTCAAGCTAAATTTGATGGTTATACAGTATGCCCTGTAAAAACGCAATACGGACAAATAATGATGGCTGAGTTTGACTATAAGGGTCTTGCACCCTCTTTTCCACTTGACCCGGC
>Ga0316206_1002275_pt1 | contig 13456 bp, 15 predicted proteins | sample 6monthpyrite_MG_FD_204942 | JGI IMG/M metagenome (GOLD analysis project Ga0316206, IMG submission 204942) | Microbial mat bacterial communities from mineral coupon in-situ incubated in ocean water Damariscotta River, Maine, United States -... | ecosystem: Environmental > Aquatic > Marine >...
GATTCTATTTCACCTGTAACCAGATTCAGATTATCAATTTCATAATTTTTACCCTGCTGCGCATCCTTCCATGACAAGGTCATATTAATAATTTCAATACCCCCGATCTGTATGCCTTTTAGCCCGCCTGATGATTCATGCTGATCTTTTTCTTTTACCGGTTTTTGCGTCTGCTTGCCCCTGGCAATCATGTCATCCCAGTTACTCGTACCCTGCTTGTTTTTTTGCAGATCAAGCGCCACGCCATCGATAACAATTTTTTTCATTTCGACACGCCTTGTAATCAAGGGTAATAATTTCACTTCAAGCTGTATTCTGTCAAAATGTGCAAATGGCTTGTTGCCAAACCCTTTAGCATTACTTAACGTCGTATCACCTATACTCAGGCCTATCCACGGGAAAAACTTCAGAGACAGATCCCCTTTTATTGCCAGTGTTCTTCCGGTTTTCTCCTTGACGATCTTGCTGATGTCATCACGATAATCATTAGGATCAACCAATACCGTTACGGCGACAACTGCCAGCACCATCACACTGAGAATAACAGCCAGAATAATTCCTGATATTTTAAATAGTTTTTTCATCTGTGCTTCACCTTACTTTTATGTAACATCAGACTGCTGTATTAATTGACATTTTTTTCATAACTGGAAAAACAGTCATTTCTGTCCATACTTGTAGTCGTGAGGTTTGTTTTGGTCTCATCAAAACGTATCAACCTTATATCGTAAACTATAACGCCATTATTAAAAGATATCAGAAAATTTTGACAGTGTGTCATTTCTGACTTATTTCACTAACACTATGGAGGATTCACATGAATCAATACTGTGTCGTTGTCGCAAATGGTAGCAAAGCCCGCTTTTTCACCCTCGAAAATCCAGAAGACCCGGAAGCCCAGTATGGGCCTAACCTTATTAAACAGGCAGACCTTGTTCAGAATGAAGCCGAACTCAGTGATCAGGAACTCTGGAGTGACTCAAAAAACGGGGGCAATCGCGGACATGGAGGCCAGTCACATGGCTATGATGACCATCGCGATCAACACCGGGATGAAGCGGACAAGCGTTTTGCCCATACCATTGTCAATGAATGTAAGCGTTTCAGTCACAACAATGCCAAAATCATTCTGGTTTCACAAAAAAGGATGCTTGGTCACCTGCGTCATGCCATGCAATCCGACATGAACGGCTTACAGCCAGACGAGCTGGCAAAGGACTTGATTAAACTGAATCCACTGGATTTACATGAGCACCTTGCAAAGGAAAAACTGATACCTGAGCGACGCGCCCCTTTACTTTCATAGGCTTAACACCTACTCTCCCCTCATTACCCTGTTATTTATTCGGACAGGACAACGAGGGGCGTCACTTTAGAGTTGACTAATATACCCTCTTATACTATACTTTTTTACTCAAGTATTTTAAGGTATGAATTTTGGAGGCTCTTGTGGATTTAAATGTAGATGGTGAAGGTTATCTGGTTAACCGCGATGACTGGACTGAAGAAGTTGCTCGTGAGCTTGCAAAGCGTGATGGCATGGAAATAACTGACCAGATTATGGGCTTTCTTAACGAAGCACGCAGTATGTTTGATGAAAACGGCGTAGTGCCCCCCATTCGTAAATTCTCTAAAGCCATGAATGTCAGCACTAAAGATTTATACGATATTTTTCAGAAAGGCCCTATGAAGCTCGTTTGTAAATGGGGCGGCTTACCTAAACCTACCGGTTGCGTCTAAACCTGTTCCTGTGAGACCGGCTTACCCTGCCGGTCTCATATTTTATCTTTACAAATTGCTTCCATCTTAGATAACTCTGCCCATTTCAGGTAAAATCTCCCGGATTGAGTCTTTTTTATAGCGAGCTATCATGTCTGATCAAAACCATAAACCTATTGCCATCTGGTTACTTTGCATCTGTGCCCTGATTTTTGCCATGATACTGCTCGGCGGGGTCACTCGTCTGACTGAATCAGGCCTTTCCATGGTTGAATGGAAACCGGTCGTTGGCTGGATACCACCAATGAATGAAACCGAATGGCAGGACCAGTTTCAGAAGTATCAGCAAAGTCCTGAATACCAGAAAAAAAACATCGGCATGAGTCTGGATCAGTTTAAATCCATTTTCTATTTTGAATTTTCCCATCGTGTTCTGGGGCGTTTGATTGGCCTGGCCTTTCTGCTACCGTTTTTATATTTCCTGATCAGGCGTAAAATTCCACGCGCCCTGACCCCACAAATGATTATTATGTTTATTCTTGGTGGGCTGCAAGGTGTTCTGGGCTGGTACATGGTCAAAAGCGGGCTCGTCAATGACCCCCGTGTGAGTCAATATCGACTCACGGCGCACCTGATCTCTGCGATAACGATTTATTGCTATATCCTCTGGGTTGCGCTGGGCTTATTAAAACCATCCTCATCCCGACAAACCGTTACAATCCACCCCGAAAATAAATTCTCCATCTTCGTTACAGCATTGATAGTATTACAAATAATATCCGGGGGCTTTGTAGCTGGTACAGATGCCGGGCTGGCATATAACACCTTTCCACTGATGGGTGATAAATTTATTCCGGACGGACTGATGACTATACAGCCAGCAATAATGAATCTGTTTGAGAATATCGTCACCATCCAGTTTAACCATCGCATGATCGCGTATTTGCTCATCATTATCATTCCGATATTCTGGTTTAAAATGCAACGCAGCGATGCATCTGCCAAAACCAAACAATTGTCGCATCTATTATTAGTAATGCTGGTTATCCAGGTAACACTCGGGATTTCTACTTTATTGATGCATGTACCAGTCAGCATAGCTTCCATTCATCAAGGGGGAGGGCTGGTACTGCTGACTCTGTCGCTATTAATCAATCATGCACTCAGTAAAAGTCAGGCATCTTATGATCCAGATCAGTCTACAGCTGTATAAATACTTTAGGATATTGTGAAACATTAGTGAACAATCTGACCTATACTGAGGGAGCATGAAAAATAACAACTCCACAAGCCTGACAGACCCATTTGGACGACACATCGAATATGTGCGTCTTTCGGTAACAGACCAATGTGATTTACGTTGTTTTTACTGCATGCCCAAAGGTTTTAATGATTATCAGGAACCGGATGACTGGCTTACTTTCGATGAGATAGAGCGTGTCATGCGCGCCTTCTCGGAACTGGGCACCAGACGTGTTCGGATTACTGGCGGTGAGCCACTCATACGCAAAAACCTGCCAGACCTGATCGGTCGACTGAATCAGTTACCTGGTATTGAGGATCTTTCACTTTCAACCAATGCCACACGTTTAGCCAGACAGGCTGATGCATTAATAGAAGCAGGTGTTTCACGTATCAACGTCAGCCTTGATACATTGCAGGCAGACAAGTTTAAACAAATCACCTGCGGCAAACTGGAAAAAGTAATTGGCGGCTTAATGGCTGCAAAAAAAGCCGGCTTTGCACCGATCAAAATCAATATGGTTGCGATGAAAGGTGTTAACGATGATGAAATTGAAGATATGGTCGAGTTCTGTATTGAAAATGATTTCACCTTACGCTTTATTGAAACCATGCCGATGGGTAATACAGGTCTGAAGGCCAGCGAACAATACCTTGACCTGCAAACGGTTAAGCGCCGACTTGCTGATCGCTATGATTTGATTTCAAGCACAATGCCCGGCGGTGGCCCCGCACGTTACGTTAAAATTGCCAACACAGATCTTCGTATAGGTTTTATAACACCTATCTCACAGCATTTTTGTGAAACCTGTAACCGTGTTCGACTGTCTGTTGATGGTACGCTTTATATGTGCCTGGGACAGGATCACAGTCTCGCATTACGACCACACCTGCGTGCAGGTATAAGTGATAAAGAACTTAAAGACCTGATACGCCATGCCATTACGCTTAAACCGGAACGGCATGAGTTCAACGAAAAACCCTCACAGACTGTTCGCTTTATGTCCGTAACAGGCGGATAGATAACTACCCCTGAAAAAACAACATCCTCAAACCAATAATTGCCAGCAACATTGCAAAAATACGACGCAAGATCACAACCGGCAATCGATGTGCGAGCCATACCCCAACAGGTGTAAATAAAAGACTGGCAACTGATATCCAGATAAATGCCGGAATGTAAACATAGCCCAGGCTGCTATCAGGTAAGCGGGTATCACCCCAACCCAGAATAATATAGAACAGCGCGCCCGATACTGCGATAGGGAGTCCGCAAGCTGCCGAAGTCCCGATAGCTCGATGCATGGTTATCCTGCACCAGGTTAAAAAAGGAACTGTCAGGGTTCCACCACCAATACCAATGATGGATGAAACAGACCCGATCACACTACCCGCAAAAAACATTCCGCGTGAACCCGGCAACGATCGCCTGGATTGCGGCCGAACCGACCATGCCATCTGTACTGCAACGACTAATTCAAATACCGCAAAAACAGATTTAAGGGTAACTGTAGGTAAATAATCAGCAATGATTGCGCCTGCTGCTGCGCCCAATAAAATACCCGGGCTCAAACGCATTACAACACGCCAAAGCACTGCCTGCTGTTTATGATGCGAAAACGCAGAAATATTAGATGTCAGAATAATTGTCGCAAGTGAAGTTGCAATCGCCATATGCATGCACACGTCGATATCAAACGCCTTGCGAGTAAACACTTCATACAGGACAGGCACTATAATCAGGCCACCACCAACGCCTAACAACCCTGCCAATATTCCTGCAACCACACCCAGTATTAAATAAATTTCAATCATGGGACATTATGGTGACTATTTGTGGCTATTAACAGAAGATCCGGACATCTTCTGATTCCCGGACCCCGTCGGGAATGACAGTATTTTCATTATTAATAGGTAACCGCTTAACCAGAGGTTCCCTAGCGTGAAGGTCTTTGCTTTTGCATCATCTGCATCATGTATTGCTGCATATTTATCACCCTGTATTCCCTGGGCAAGGTAAATACTCCTGCCGGTGGTGTCGCATCAGTCACAATGCGCGTAATGTCCTGCTTTAACCGGCCTTTTTTTATTGTCCCTAATGGAATACCAAGCTTCTTCATGCGACTGGCAAACAACCCTTCGGCACGTTCACAATTTGACGCCCGATTAGCAGCCATCGGGTTCATGTTCATCGATGCCATGGCTTCCATCATTTGTTGCATACCACTATCTTTCATCGCCTTTTTGGATATCAATACCTGCTCACACTGCTGGCCATTAACACTTAAAGCATATTTTTGCGTTGCGTACCCTGCAAGCCTGGGGCCTGCACCCATATGTTTGACATTAACCTTAAGGTCATTTGTGGCTGTCCGCTTCTTCATGAACATGTCACTGCTATCCAGCACAACCTTGTCTTTAGCAATCACAACGTACATTTTCTTTTTACCCAGATCCATTAACATATACTGACCACCACGATCCATTTTCATATACATTTTTGTTCCCTGTATCCACATCTTTGATGGCGGATTCTGTGGGTTCCCCGCCTGCTCAACCAGCGTTGCTGCAAGCGTTACATTCACAAAACCGGCCAGAACGACAGATAAAACGAAGCGATAAATTTTTAATGTAACCATACAAAGAACTCCCTCTATTAAATTCCAGAAAACTAATATTATTATACAAACAAAAAATATTTTAAAACAGGAAACAGCACAATTAACCCCGGCCTGATCAGGAGAATCATTATTCCCTGTTGCAATACTCAAGGCTGATACTATAGTATTGAATCAGGAATATTCATCATACAAGGAGCCCAGTATGCCTTTTTCCATACCATCCAGACTCGCCACCTATGAATTCAATATACGATCTTTCCATCCGGAAAAAGATTTTGGCTGGTCAGGTCTGTATTTTAAGGGAGATAACAGGGGGTTTTCCTTGAAACCGAGTGGAAAGCCAAATGGAATAACCTCAAGAATCTGGCACAAATTTGAACTTAATACTGCCATTAGCAGCTATGCCAATAAAAGTGTCAATTCTGACCCATCAAAAGCTCTCTGGAGTAACAATTCAGAAATTTATGATACCGAACCTACTAAACCAAAATCAATAATCTATAAGTATCCTGTAAAACGAATAAAAAATATCTATCAATCTCGGGTTAAAGGAAAATACTGGGGCGAAAACTACGCCATGCCTTTCTCGAAGAAAATAAAAGAACATTTAGGTATATCCTACGTTCCGTCTCTTGATGTGAATTATAATATCACCGTCGATGTAAATCCAAACGGGCATTACATTGATATTGTCGCTTACATTAAAGGGGATGCCTTTCCAAATGCAGAGGCCTTTGTAGTTGACCCTGCCGGCACGGCTCTTTTTCTAGGGGTACACGTTCGTAAAGGAGCCGCCCCGATTACACTGGGGTTAAACAGTGACTACCCTATGATTGCCTGTGCTATTCGTATCGGATTAGACAATGAAGGTAACTTCAAAGACCCGATAAAAGATATCATGGCATTACATCGTAAAAAACTAACACAGGCCCCCTCATATACCATCAACGCCTGGAACCAGAAGCACCTGAAGGTTAACAGCAATAACAACCACTGCATGGGCTTTGAGGAACTGACGCGATTTAAGGAATGTTTTTAATGCTAAAGCTAATAACCCGAACTATTTTCTATGTACTGGTCAGTATCTCACTCAACGCCTGTGCCGAACGAAAACAGGCCGAACCAGAAATCTACCTGATACCCGAAGGTTATGAGGGTTCTTTTTATGTGGTGTTTGATATAGCAACCGGCCAAAAACCGGAATATGAAGGTAAATTCAGGGTCTATCGTATGCCTGCCAGTGGTGTTCTGCAAAGCCAGTTTTCATTTAATGAAGGATGGCTGGTTTCAACTGACATCAAATATTTTTTTGTTAACAAAAATGGCAGCCGCATTCCGATCACCAACCGCTGGCTAGGCAGCTTACCTGATACACCGGAAAACAGAAATGACCCGAAAATTTATATATTTTCAGGTGGAGTGGGTACACTGGAATTAGGCGAAGGTCCCTTGAATACGCGCTGTGAAATTAGCTACAGTCACTATTATGTTGCCACCAAACCAAGGGTACTAAACGGAATTTCTGGTCTTGATCTCAGTAAATTCTTTAACAAGAAACCGTATCCTTGCCAACAATAGGTCAGACTACATTTTTCATCTGGACAGAATATACATCACGATCAAAAACCATGATTAAAACTATATTAACTACGATCATGGTCGTAATAATAAATTCTTGCAGTATAGAAAAACAGGCCAAGCCGGAAATTTATTTGATTCCAGAAGGCTATGAAGGTTCTTTTTATGTGGTATTTGATATCCTAACTGGGCGCAAACCGGAATATGAAGACAAGTTTCGGGTTTATCGTATCCCTGCCAGCGGTGTACTGCAAAGCCGGTTTTCATTCAATGAAGGCTGGCTGGCTTCTACCGATATTAAATACTTTTTTATCAACAAAAATGGCAAACGAACACCGATTACCCATCGCTGGTTAGGTAGCCTGCCTGATACACCTGAAAATAGACATGACCCAAAAATCTATATATTCTCGGGCGGTGTTGGCACACTCGGTCTTGGCATGAGTAACGATAAAAATAAATGCACTATTAGTTTCTCTTCTTTTATTGTCGCTACAAAACCTCGCATACTAGAAGGCATTCAAACTGTTGAGCTCAGCTCATTCTTCAACAAGAAGCCATTCCCATGTCAAAAAAACTATCAGGCACCCTCTGACCATGCAAACAAACGCAAACATGGCGTACTCAACGGATCCAGATAGTTTTTGCATTCACAAACTCCCGAATACCATGTTGCGATAGCTCACGTCCAAAACCGGAATCCTTGATCCCACCAAATGGAAGACGTGGATCACTTTTAACCATACCGTTTACGAACGCACAACCACATTCAAGTTGTCGGGCTACGCTTTCACCTTTTTCTGAATCCTGAGTCCAGACACTACCACCAAGGCCAAAACGACTGTCATTCGCGATACGTATTGCATCTGCTTCATCTTCTGCGCGAATCACTATTGCAACCGGGCCAAAAAACTCTTCTTCATACGCACGCATACCCGGTTTTACATGATCCAGAATTGATGCTTCATAATAAGCACCGGGATTATCCTCGGGGATACAACCGATCACTGCGGTTGCACCTGCTTCAATGGTATCCAGCACCTGTTGATGTAATTCATCGCGCAGGTCATGCCTCGCCATGGGTGCAAAACGTGTATTTTCATCCAGCGGGTTTCCGGGGATGAGTTCAGCAACTGCATCTTTAAAACGGGCAACGAATTCATCAGCAATTTCAGGCACGACTATAAACCGTTTGGCAGCAATACAACTCTGCCCTGCATTCAGAAATCTTGAGATCATCGCCTGCTGTACTGCTAAATCAAGATCAGCATCGCCCAGAACGATAAAGGCATCTGATCCACCCAACTCCAGCACTGATTTCTTGATCGAATTGCCTGCAGTCGCGGCCACGGCTTTTCCGGCAATTTCACTACCGGTCAGGGTAACGGCATGTACACGTTTATTTTCTATCACACTCGCGACCATGGATGCGGGGATCATCAGGGTGCGAAAAACATTATCAGGCAACCCGGCTTCTTTAAAGATATCTTCTATCGCAAGTGCACACTGCGGTACATTAGAGGCATGCTTTAAAATGCCTACGTTACCTGCAATCAACCCAGGGGCCGCAAAACGAAAAACCTGCCAGAAAGGAAAATTCCAGGGCATCACTGCCAGTACTACACCCAGTGGTTGATAACAGACCAGAGAACGACCAGCATCACTCTCAATCAGTTCATCCGCTAAAAAAGCGGGCGCCTGATCTGCATAGTAGTCACAAACCAGTGCACACTTGTCAATCTCGGCACGTGCTTCACCGATCAGCTTACCCATTTCCAGTGTCATGATCTCGGCAAGCTGATCCCTTCTTCCCCTGATTACATTTGCCACAGTTCGTAAACTATCACAACGTTCTGCAATCGGGCGCGCTGCCCAGTCTGCTCTGGCGTCACTACTGGCTGCCAATACCCGACTCAGATGTAACTCATCCCAGGTATCAAAAGAATTAATAGTCTCGCCAGTTGCGGGATTAATAGATAACATGGCCATGGTGATATTCCTTATTCAATAAGACGTTTTGTGTGCTGTTATAAATATAGTATGATTCTACTTAATATAGCGAACAATCTATAAAAAAGATTCCCTCAGGCTACAATATTTCTGTCGGGAGATACATAATAACAATCAGGATACACGCGCATGAAATACAAGACCATTGGCATTCTCGGGGGCAGTGGATTTGTCGGCAGACATCTCTCGGCATTGCTTGTTAGCAAAGGCTATCAGGTACATATTCTGAGCCGGAATCCCCTCAAACATCACGGCCTTTCACTGACCCAGAACCTGAATATTGCCACTGGCGATGCTTTTGACAACAGCACTCTCGAAGCATTTTGTGAACACAAGGATGTCATTATTAATCTGGTCGGCATCCTGAATGAACCGAAAGACAATGGCCAGGAATTTCATCGTGTTCATGTTGATTTTGCACATCATGTAGTTCATGCATGTGAAGTTGCCCATACATCCCGCTTGTTACATATGAGTGCACTGAATGCCGATGCAGACAAAGGCAGCAGTTACTATCTGCGCAGCAAAGGCGAAGCTGAAGACTTTGTATTACATGCTGGCGAATGGGGATTACACGTGACTGCGTTTCGCCCGTCCGTTATATTTGGTCATGATGATCAGTTTCTGAATCGTTTTGCGGGTTTACTTCGACTGCTACCTTTTGCATTCCCGCTGGCTTGCCCGGAAAGTCGCCTGGCACCCGTCTATATCGGCGATGTTTGCGATGCTTTTCTGAGTGCAATGGAAAACTCTGAAAGCTACGGTAAAGCCTATGAGCTTTGTGGACCTCGAGCTTACAGCCTGAAACAACTGGTTCAGTACACCGCACAACAATCTGGCCTGAAACGTCTGATTATTGGCCTGCCGGGTTTGTTTTCACGAATGCAGGCACGCATGCTTGGCATACTGCCAACCAAGCCGTTCACTATGGACAACTACCGGTCACTACAAGCAAATAGTATCTGTACAAGCAATGGCCTCGAAGAACTTGGCATTACAGCGCACTCCATTGAAAGCACGGCACCGCGATATCTTGCCAACGATAGTTACAAAGGCCATCTCAACAGCTTTCGTTCGCAACGACCATTTGCAATGCACGATAAACATGAGCTATAGCCATAAACTATAATCAGAAAGCACTGATTAATTATGAGCTGAGCTGGAAGCTCTCTGGTTTAGTAAAAACTGTTTGCGTTGTTCAGTCGTGAGTGCTGTCAGTTTTTTTACTGCCTGATAAAAATGTACAAGATCATTACCTTGCCTTGCAAGCAAATGCTGAAACCCGGGCACATAATCATGGTACGTCGCAATGGATTGTATTTTCGCATTATTCACCCCGGATAACATCCAGCGATCATAGCCATCATAACCACCCCATAATTTTTTCAGATTAAAATAGGCCCGACGTAACTCCCTTAACAACCTCAACTTCTGAATCAGCATGTTTTGCTCTGTCAAATCAGATGAATAAACTTTTTTAAGTCGTGCACCTGTTTGCTGTATTAATTGAATAAATGCTGCCTCACGTTTTCTATCCTGCAAATAGGCCTGCCACCGTGCCGGGGTCGCACGTGCCTTCATCCAGCGCCGCAAGGCTTCCTGCTCAACAGTTTTTGCAAATGATTCATTAAATACTGTGTCATTTTTTACATATATTTTTTGATGAGCGAGTTCGTGAAACAAGGTTCCGATCAGATCATAGTCCTGCCAGTGCATCATACTGCTGACAATCGGGTCATTAAACCAGCCCAGTGTTGAATATGCAGGTGTTCCGGCCACATAAACATCAAACCCCTGCGATTGCATTTTGTCTGCGAAAATACGCGCGGTTGCTTCAGAGAAATAACTGCGATAACCGATGCAACCGACGACAGGATAACACCATTGCTTTGGTGTTAATGAAAAACGCGGGGTAATAAAAACACTCCAGACCACAAAGGGCCTGCCCAGATCAACGTAGCTGGAATAACTTCCCTGGCTCTGTAAATCCAGTTCTTTTGCTGCAAATGCTACCGCTTTTTGCACCATCGCCAGTCTTTTACGTATCTGCGGGCGGGTCTGATCATCAGCCATGACATCAACAATCGGCCGGCGTTTCTGAATCAGGTCCAACTGACCTGAAATAGACTGTTGGTAATAGGACAGCGCACTGCAACCTGTAAACACCATCATACCCACAACAGCAGTTATGATCGCAATCAGCCTGGTAACCCGGTTTCGCATGCGGGCATACCCTTTAAGGAAGACATCTTTATTCAGGAAATACATGCCAATATCATGCTTTGGGATGCCTTATTGTGCAAGAACCATTATTATAGTCAGATGAAAATTTATCTGGTGGGTGGAGCTGTGCGTGACAAACTTCTGGGCCTGGAACCGCATGAGCGTGACTGGGTAGTTGTTGGCGCAAGCGCTGAAGAGATGCTGGCTGCGGGTTACCAGCAGGTCGGCAAGGACTTTCCTGTGTTCCTGCACCCGGAAACACACGATGAATATGCACTCGCACGTACCGAGCGCAAAACAGCACCGGGTTATCATGGCTTTGACGTACATGCATCACCCGAAGTAACCCTGGAAGAAGACCTGTTACGTCGAGACCTGACCATAAATGCAATTGCAGAAGATGCCGACGGCAACCTGATCGACCCATTCAATGGTCAGGCAGATATTGAAGCTGGTGTACTCAGGCATGTTTCCCCTGCATTCAGCGAAGACCCGGTACGCATTCTGCGCATCGCTCGCTTTGCCGCACGTTTTGCCCAATGGGGGTTTCATGTTGCCCATTCAACCAATAAGGTAATGCGCAATATGGTTAATGCAGATGAAGTTGATGCACTCGTACCGGAGCGGGTCTGGGCAGAAACCGACAAGGCGCTTGCAACAGACCACCCCGAAAAATTCTTCAAGGTTCTGCGTGGCTGTGGAGCACTCGCACGTATTTACCCTGAGATAGATGCGCTGTTTGGTGTGCCGCAACCGGAAAAATACCATGCTGAAATCGATACTGGCATACATGTCATGATGGTCTTACATCAGGCTTGCCTGCTAAGTAAACAGCGCCCGACACGCTTCGCTGCCTTAGCCCATGACCTCGGCAAGGCGACCACGCCTGATCATATTTTACCCAGCCATCATGGTCATGAGGAGCGCGGCATTCAGCTCGTAAAAGACCTTTGCAAACGCATTAAAGCACCGAATGAATATCGAGACCTTGCAGTGCAAACAGCGAAATACCACACGCATTGTCATCGTGCCACCGAACTCAAGGCCAGCACCCTGTTAAAAACACTCATGGGTATGGATGCGTTCAGACGCCCTGAACGCTTTGATGAGTTTTTACTCGCCTGTACAGCAGATGCACGAGGACGCAAGGGACATGAACAGGATGATTACCCACAGGCGCGTTTGTTTAAAGAGGCACAACTGGCATGCCTGAAAATCGATAATAAGAGATTTATCGAAAAAGGTCTGGAAGGAAAAGCCATAGCAGAGGCGCTTTATAATGAGCGCGTGAGAGCTATCAAACAAGTCAAGACAGGGTTTGAATAAAATATTTGCAGGACTGAGATCATTCACTCCTGCAAAAAACGATATATCACCCGACTCTCAAACCAGGCCAACATTTTATCCAACCCAATAATCGCAAGAAACCCACCCATAACTACTCCGGCTGTATTCGCAACCATGTCGGCTACTTCAAACACCCTGATGCCACCCATGCCTTGAATAAATTCCAGTACAACGCCCATTAATACCAACAGGACAGCAGTTATCAGCCTTGACCTGAGCACATGATAAATCTGTGCGAACCACAACATCAAACCTGCATAACCAGTCATATGTATCAACTTGTCATTAAAATTATCCGAGATCACGGGCACGCCACTGCTATTAAGCGATACCGTAATAGACAATATCACCAACACCCAACCAATTATTAGCCACAATCCGTGCAGGCGTAAATCCGGGTTCTTATCAGGCATTGTTAAAAAATTCCGGTTGCAGAAAAATCAGATACAACAAAACACCACCGAGAAAAAAACGATATAACGCAAACGGGAACATACCTATGCGATTGAGTAATTTCAGAAAAAAGTGAATACACAAATATGCCGTGATCGCAGAGACGACAATGCCCGAGATCAACATTGTCCAATCGACCGGTGCACCGCTCTTGATTAGCTTGAGTGCCAAATAGCCCCCTGCCAGTACAATAACCGGAATTGACAGCAGAAATGAAAACCGTGCCGCCGCCTGACGACTTAACCCAAGCATTAAACCTGCTG
>Ga0316206_1002276_pt1 | contig 13454 bp, 15 predicted proteins | sample 6monthpyrite_MG_FD_204942 | JGI IMG/M metagenome (GOLD analysis project Ga0316206, IMG submission 204942) | Microbial mat bacterial communities from mineral coupon in-situ incubated in ocean water Damariscotta River, Maine, United States -... | ecosystem: Environmental > Aquatic > Marine >...
CGGCCGACATACCAGAAGCAGTGGTAAGACAAAATTCCCCTTGTTCTAAGGCGGCTAGATTTTCTTCGAGCCTTGATCTCGTAGGGTTATGCGAACGAGTGTATTCATAGCCTTTATGTTCTCCAGGGGAACTTTGGATATAGGTGCTGGTATGGAAAATGGGTGGGATGATGGCACCGGTTTCTTTATCGGGTGCGTTTCCAATATGGATAACTTTTGTTGAAATTCCTAAGGGTGCTTTCATTGCATCAAAACCATCTCGACAATATACGCATTCACTTGCTGTTTAGAATTGGCACGGAGTTAGAAAAGCGCATGAAAAAAATCGTAACTCAACATGAGTGACCTAGCATAGTAGCACTTAGCTAGGTTAATCATCTTTTCCCCATTCGTGAAATTCATTATCATATTTACCACTATTAATTAAGTCATTTACTCTTTGAGCAACTTTAAGCATAAAATCATCATAACCAGGAAGCTTTTTATAATCGTCAATGTTGCTCTCGATGAACTCTTTTAAAAGCTGGAGGCCTTCTTCCGCTATGTTAGACCATTCGCTCCATGGAATTTTTTTTCGATAAAAGATATCCCATTCATAAATATATTTTTGAATTAAGGAGTGCATTTTGGACACTTCAAAAAATGATTCCCATTTAAAATGCGTAGCTTGTAGCTCAGTAAAAATAAACCATGACAATCTATAAATGTGCTTATATTTTTTTTCAAAACTATCATTATTATTTAGTAAAGCTAAGAATAGAAATTCATGCTTTAAGTAAGAATTAGCTATTACTCTGAATTCTTTCAATGATTTATCATCTTTGTTAATTTGTAAGATATCTATTAATTTATTAATATTTAATCCCATGATTTCCTCAGTAAAACCAAATTTACACCACCTAGATTTACAGCAGAAGGAACTTTTATCCCATCGAAACCATGTTTTTTTGCAAGATCCCCAATTTGATTTGTTAATTCATATGTTTTTGAAGTTAGTATGCTTGGATCAATTTTTAGTGTATTGTGAACTTTATAATCAGTTAAGTCCAAGACATTTCTTAACTTAACTTCCTTGGAGGCCAACCTTAGCGGTTGATTAGCATGATCTCCAAGCTCCTTAAATACAGTTTGTCAGGCATCTTCTTTTTTAAGGGTATTTGGTTAGTCATCTTTTCCCCATTCATGAAATTCATCATCATATTTACCACTATTAATTAAGTCATTTACTCTTTGAGCAACTTTAAGCATAAAATTACTGTAGCCAGGTAATTCTTTATAGTCTTGAAGGTCGCTCTCAATAAAATTTTTTAAGAGATAGAGACCTTCTGTTGCAACATCCGACCACTCATCCCAAAGGACTCTTTTTTTTCTGAAAAATATTCCACTCATATAAAAAATTTTGTGCTGACTCTTCTCTGAGAGTTGGCACAAAAGCAGGAGTATCTCCATAATAGATATCTATTATGCACCCATAAATTTTTACAGCAAAAGCGCTAGCATGTTCATACTGCTCCTTAATTTCTTGATTAAGTTTAAAAACTTCTTCAAATCTACAAGCTCTTATCATTTTAAAGCCTCTTTTTTAAAAATAATTAGGTTTACTCCAGGTTTATTTACCGCAGAGGGCGCTTTGATCCCGTCAAACCCATATTTTTTAGCAAAATCGCCAATCTGTTGCGTTAATTCATATGGGTAACTTGTTAATTTTGACGTATTGCTAATCTGTAAAAAATTTTTTACTTTTTTGTTAGTTAAATCTAAAACCTTCTCTAGGCTAACTTCCTTGGAAGCAAGTCTTAATGGTTGATTAGCATGATTTCCAAGCTCCTCCAATACAATTTGCCAAGCATCCTCTTTTTTTTCAAGGGTATTTGGTTAGTCATCTTTTCCCCATTCATGAAATTCATCATCGTATTTATCGCTGTTAATTAACTTATTTATTCTTTGACCAACTTTAAGCATAAAATTACTGTAGCCAGGTAATTCTTTATAGTCTTGAAGGTCGCTCTCAATGAAATCTTTTAATAGATTGAGACCTTCTTCTGCAATGTCTGACCACTCATGCCATGGAATGTTTTTTCTCCCAAAAATTCTCCATTCATAAGTAAAGCTTTGAGCTAACTCTTCTTTCTGTGTGGGAACAAAGGTTCTCTCTCCTTCGTAAAAGTCATCTTCACTTCCACGGTTAGCGAAGATATCTGTTAGTAATCGAGATATTTTTGTATCGTGTTCATTTGTCACACCAGACTTTATGATTTTTATGATTTCCTCTAACCTAATTGTCATTTATTTATTCCTCAATAAAATCATATTAATTCCATTCTTATCTACGGCAGAAGGAGCTTTTATTGCCTCGAAGTTATATTTTTTGGCTAAATCACCAATCTGGTGAGTTAATTCATAAGCACTTATATCTTTTGACTCTCTCACTATCTCATATTTTGAAATTCTTAAGTGCTTCCTAACTTTTAAATTAGTTAAATCCAAAACCTTCTCTAGGCTAACTTCCTTGGAAGCAAGTCTTAATGGTTGATTAGCATGATTTCCAAGCTCCTCCAATGCAGTTTGCCAGGCATCTTCTTTTTTTCCAATGGAAGCATACATGGCTTCATGTCCAAGATCTCCTCCAATTGAATAACGTCCATTTGCTGTCTTCATTTTAGCGTGCCACTTAAATATTTCCTTTATTTCCTCGGCTTCAGTTAATCCATTTGTTGGCGCTTTTATATTTATGTATCTTTCAGGAACACTCCTGTGAATTATTCCTTCAAACTTTGAAACGGGAGCATTTTTAATACCTTTTTCAAGCTGTTTATAACTATCAGCGATATCATTAAGTTGTTTAGCACTCGCTCCTGGGTTCGCTTTTACGAATCGATTAAGGTAATCAACACCATTATCTGTTGTTCGTTTAATTAAATTACTAACAAAACTTGTAGCGGTTTTAAATCCATTCTTTATAAAATTAGCGCCTCTTGAAAAGGTCTTAATTTTTATTTTTTTAAATACCTTAAGTGCAATCTTTGCGGGTATTTTAAGGTAATTGGAAGCTCCCAGGCTAACGACCCCTAACAAAGCAAAGGATCTACCTATTGACCCGATATCTGCACCTGTTAAAAGGCTTTTGCCGGTGATTGCTTCATAAGCGTCCTTGCCAAGTGACACTCCTGGGATCAGCCCAAGTGTGATATCTAACATCTCTTGGCCAATTTGATGGGCGATTTGCGCCTCGGTAACATGACCCTTTGTGTACTCGATATCTGCAACTTGTACTGCGCTTAGGCCAATCTCTCTTGATCTTATTCCTTGTTCGTGAAGCGGACTTGCATGATATAGCTTTTCATAGAGTTTTTTATTTTCCTCGTTAAAGTTACCTGCTGGAGCATTAAATTGATAGTCTAGTGGATTCTGAACTTTACTTAGTAAGTTTGCCTGTTCTAATAATGATATTTTTTTTTCGTCTAGCTCAGATTTAAAAATTTCGCGTATTTTATCCTTAACATTATCTTGCGCCAAATATTCTTTAGATGAAATCCATTTTATTGGAGCTGTAGTCGCTTGTCCAAAGTTTATCTTTATACTCTCGACTGATGCCAAAAAATTTTGGATAGTTTTCAGGCGAGATTCTTCTGCTTTAGTTTTTAGTTTAAGTAAAGAACTCAAGGAGATCTCATAGGCCTTTTTTTCTAAATTTCTTGTTGAATCCTGAATTTTCTTTTCTTTTTCATCTCGCGTTCCGCTGAGACGCGCATAGGCTTTCCTTATAGAGGGCTCAATATCAAGGATGATACCTTCAATCGTTGTATTGAGTTCTAAGGCAAGCTCTCCCAAAACTTTATTAAGCTCCCGATTGACTTTTTGCTCAATCTCCCTGGCCTTCTTCTCGATTTCTTTATTTATTTGTAAATTTCGATTTGCAATATTTTTAGAAATTCGTTTTGCAATTTGCCTCTCTATACGAACCATCGCCTCGTTTGCCTGCTTCTTTAGTTTTCTTTCCATCGCTCTAAGCTTATCTGCATACCTCCGCTCTAGTTCTTCATGAAACCTCTCCATTTGCTGTCTTTCAGTATAGGCCATTTTTCGACGGCCATCTTTATTGTAATTAGCATTTCCTCTTTCATATTCAGCACCAGACTCATCACAATAAGCACATATTTCAATAGGTGGCATATCGACAGATTCATTTGATAAAGCAATTTGCTGAGGAGCAAGGAGCGAACTTATTATTATCCAATACAAAAATATTTTTCTAAAAGCAGAATGCATCTTATTGACTCCTGCCTTGATGTGATTTTTGTAAATACATTGAAATAACATAACGATAAGAAGGTGAGTCAACCGGATTATCACAAAGGTTTTTTAATTGGCCATTTGCGAATCCCTTCTTTTTTAATAATTTACATGCTCTTTTTGATGCTGTCATATTATCTAGAGATTTAAATTTTGAAATTAATTCTTGGTAGGTTTTGTTGGCATCTCTTATGTCTTTATTGTTTTCAATTGAACATGTTTTTGCGGTAATGACCATTCTATCTCTTAGTGCCTGAATAATCGTCATGGTATTATTGAACTTATACAAATTTCCTGTATAAGCGGCAACTTTTGATTTCATTGATAGGGATACTAGTTTTGAATAGTCATTTGATATCTCCATTTCACAATCAAATAATGTCGAGCTATCCTTAAGAACGCTAAGAACTTTTTCTCTATATAATCTAAAATTATTTATAAGGTGATTCCTGTAGTTATCCTTTGCAATTTGAGTTTCTTTTTTGAATGCTTCTGCTAGCTTCTTAAACTGGGTTAAATCATGAGAGCTGATGATGCACAAATTATTTGACATTGAATCAAGAAGTGACTCGAATAAGGAGGAAGCCTTATGTGTCAGGGCAAGGCAATTAATATAATCTTCCTCATTTCTTGTATCTCCATCAAAACAATTATCTTTTAATTTTGAGATTACCATCTCGGTGTTGTTGATATGAGTGGAACTATTAGCAATGACGCCAATACATGAAGTGATTGAGTGAAACTGGTTGAGGAAGTTTATATAATTGTCAGTTCTTTCATTCTGGACACCGATACTTTCTGCCTCAATTTTGACGCTCTCCCAATCTTTTCCAAATGATGGGAGAGGCGTTAATAGTATTATGAAAGGAATGACGTATTTCATAAAAACTCTCTAAATTTGAGTATTCAAAGAATTGATTTTTTTTCTTTTTTCTGTGATTTGCCTCTCAATAGCCTCTACATGCATTTCTTTTTCTGATATCCTTCCATTGATGGTTTGAATTCTTTCAAAAGAGGTTGAGGAAGTTATCGATAAATATATAAAAAAGACGTCGAAGTCAGCTTCATTTGACTTCTTAAAGCTTGTAGTAAGATAGGAAAGTACTTTATCCTTTTGCTTGGCCCGACTATTTGCAATTTTTTCTAGGTCACTCAAAAAATCATTGAGCAGAATCATTTCATCTGGATTTGTAGAATCAACCCATTTTCTTGCCTCTACTATCCATGAAGAGATGTCATTTCCAGCAATGCTATCGTTTAAGTGAAGTGATAATTTTTCAAGGGTACTACTCATACTTTCATTTTGCTCCATCATTTTTTGAATAGTTAATTTTGTAGAAGAAAGACCTTCTAGAATTTCTTCTTCGTATTTTTGGTCACTTCGTAATTCTGTAATGTTCTGTTTAAGTCCATTAATTTGTCCACTCAATCCCAAAATATCTGTTTCTAGGTTTGTAATTTGAGACTTTATAGTATTAATTCTTTTCTGTTTCTCATTTTCTGCAGCTTCTCTTTGTCTTTTCGCCTCTTCCTCTTTTTTTCTTTTAGAGAGGATATCTACTTGGACTCCTCTGTGACGATTATGGCCCATTGAAATAGGGCCAATCCTTACAGACCATGCATGAGCTTTGATAAAGGTAATTGTCTGGGAGCATAATAGTATTGAAAACAGTATTAACGACTTTTTCATTTTCGATTTCCTTGTTAGTGTTGGGAAGAAATATTTTTATTTTTAATAATTCTAACAAGTTTTTTTTGCGGTGCAATGTATTTGAAATGTTTACAGTAGGTGGCCTTAAAAGTTCTTTTTTACGGCGCTAAAGGCATTTTCTAAGTCTGCAATGAGATCCATGGCGTCTTCAATTCCGACAGAGAGGCGGATCAGGTTATCTGTGATGCCAAGTTGCTCTCTGGTTTCTCTGGGGATCGATGCATGAGTCATAATCGCGGGATGTTCAATAAGGCTTTCTACTCCACCGAGACTTTCAGCAAGTGCGAATAATTTAACAACCTGGAGAAATTTTTTAGAGCTGTCTAACCCACCTTTTAAGTAAAAGGTAATCATACCGCCAAACCCCGACATTTGAGTTTTCGCGATTTTGTGTTGTGGATGATTTTCGAGGCCGGGATAGACGACAGATTCTACCATGTCATGGGTGCTTAAATAGTCTGCAATTTTTATGGCATTCTCTTGATGAGCTCTCATTCTGACAGCGAGAGTCTTTATCCCTCTTAGTACGAGCCATGAATCGAAGGGTGAGGCGCTAGGACCGATAGAGTTTTGCAAGACCCATAGTTTTTCATAAAATGCTTTATCGTTTAAGATCAGGGCACCACCCACAACATCACTATGGCCATTGATATATTTTGTCATAGAGTGAAGAACTATATCTGCTCCCAAAACCAATGGGTTTTGAAAATAGGGGCTCATGAAAGTGTTGTCAACTAGGACTAAAGCATTATACTTTTTTGCCAGGGCAGAAATGCCCGCGATATCTGAAATTTTTAGTAGGGGGTTGGTGGGAGTTTCTATCCAGATAAACTCTGGTTTAAAGTTGGTTAGAACTTCATTGAATTTTTCTAAGTTGGTAGTATCGACGAATTTAATATTGTGAATCTCGCTAAAAACTGTCGTGAGAATTCTATATGTCCCGCCATAAACATCGTCACCACATAATATCCGAGTGCCTTTTTTCAATGCGTGGAGAACTAATGTTGCGGCCGACATACCAGAAGCAGTGGTAAGACAAAATTCCCCTTGTTCTAAGGCGGCTAGATTTTCTTCGAGCCTTGATCTCGTAGGGTTATGCGAACGAGTGTATTCATAGCCTTTATGCTCTCCAGGGGAACTTTGGATATAGGTGCTGGTTTGGAAAATGGGTGGGATGATGGCACCGGTTTCTTTATCGGGTGCATTTCCAGTATGGATAACTTTTGTTGAAATTCCTAAAGATTTATTATCGTCGTTCATAAGTTACCTAATAAGATTGAGACATAGATATATATTGAAGAATATCAATATTAGTTAAAATGTCCACAATTTGGCCATCTTTTGTGACAAAAACAGTTTCTTTTTTTAATAGGGATTCTGCTACTGATGCGAGCAATTGATTTTTGTCTATGATTTTGAATTTATCTTTCATTGCCAAAGAAATTGAGTCCGTTAAAGAAAACTCACCTTGAAAAACAGGTTTCATTAGATTTGATTCGGTGACAATTCCTTTTATGTGGTTATCACCATAAACTGGAAGCTGAGAAATATTATGTTTCTCCATAAGGTCTATGGCATCTCCTATGGTGGCAGAGTCAGTAATTGAAATAAATTTTTTCTGACCTTTATTAAGTTTTTCTAGGACTTCACTTATTAAAACGTTAAAAGAGGAGTCCATATATCCATTGTCACTCATCCAATCGTCATTAAATATCTTTGATGTGTATCTATTTCCAGAATCGGGCAAGAGAACGAGTATCTTTTTGGGTTCTGACAATGTTTTTGCGTACTTTATCGCCGCTACAATCGCGGCGCCCGAGCTTCCGCCAGCATAGATGCCTTCATTCGTTAGCAGGGAGCGAGTCATTAAGAAACTCTCTTTATCTCCAACGACGACGAAATCATCGATGACATCAAAATTATAATTACCGGGAATAAAGTCTTCACCGATTCCCTCTAATACATAGGATTGCGCGACACCTAACTTCCCAGTTTTTTTATACTCAGCTATTATTGAGCCTTCACAGTCGACACCAACAACTTTTATCGCTGGGTTTTTTTCCTTTAAATATGTACCAATTCCTGTGATGGTGCCACCAGTTCCAACACCCGCCATAAAAACATCAAATTCACCATCTGTTTGTTGCCAAATTTCTGGAGCGGTGGTCTTGTAATGAGTTTCTCTATTCCATAAATTTTCATATTGATTGACATAATAAGAATTAGGAATGGTTTCGGATAGCCTTTTTGATACACTATAATATGATCTGGGATCATCTGGCTCAACATGACTAGGGCATACGACAACTTTTGCCCCAAAAGATCTGAGATTGTCTATTTTTTCTTGTGATTGTTTGTCTGCCAGCACAAAAATACATTTATAGCCATTGACCGCAGCAAACATTGCTAGCCCAACACCAGTATTACCAGAGGTACCTTCGATGATGGTCCCACCAGGTTGTAGCTTCCCAGTTTTTACTGCTTGTTCCAGAATGTAATTTCCAATACGATCTTTCGTTGAACCACCGGGATTCAAAAACTCTAGCTTAACATAAATTTCTGAGTCAACGTTGGCGGTAACTTTATTAAGCTTTACAATTGGAGTGTTTCCAATCGCTTCTAAAACATTGTTAACTGATCCTTTCATCATTGTATTTTCCTTTTTTACAAAACTTCTTTTATTTCATAACAACTGGCCAAAGTCGCTAAGCGAGCAATAACAGTATAAACTGATTCCTTTGCTTTATGATCTTGGTTCTGTCTAATTTCACTTATACAAAACTTTTTAAAGACCATTCCTTTACTATTCAAGTTTGCCTGCGAGTCCTTCTCACTATTCGCTCGCATAAACCCACCGATGCTGTGGCCATCGATAAGGTAAATTGCAACTTCAGCCGGCATTTCATCATACTTTAAAATGGTTTCAATCCCCTCTTGTAAAAGGATTGATGTAAATTTTATCTTGTTTTTGCCAATATCCATTTTATTTCGTGCTCTTCTATTCATTTTGGCAATATCTTCCCCCGAGGAGACTACGCTGATACCCATTCCATAGGTGCCTTGACTGGCCTTGACAAAAATTTTAGTCGCCGGATTCAAGGTTTCTTTTAGTTGGTCAACTGCCTGAGATAAATTGTCTAAACCTTCTTTACTAGAAAAGTCTACATTTTCAATGGTCATATATTTTGCTTGGATCAACTCAGGGTTGATTAAAAATTTCTCACAAAATTTATCGGCAACTTGTTTATAATATTTGAAGTAGTTTATTTTTTGTCTTTTAAACCAACCTATTTTGGGAGTTGGATAAACAGGAGTACTCAGCTCATCCCATTTGAAATCCAATGGTGAAGATTGGTCATTATTTAAAATTGCTAAATGGATTTTAACATCGGGTAAGTCTTTTAAACATATAAAGCCATCTTCACAAACTCTAGTGCGATGGATTTCTACATCATACTTCGAATGAGAAATTAATTGAATTGAGTCCTTTCCATCAAAAAGAGTGAGGTCGGGGCTTGTGAAATAAACATCGTACCCAGCATCGCGTATTGTTCGGCCTAAAATGGCCAGATGATCGAGGTAGAAAGTATTTTTAGTATTAGATTCTGGAATAATCGCGATGGAAGTTGCAGTGGGAGCTAATTTTACAATTAATTTTTTAAAATATCCAATACTGGCATCTAAATCTAGAGTGCAAACATTATTAAACCCTGCGGGATAAATATTGAGATCCACCGGAGCAAATTTATTTTTACTCTCTCTAATGTCCACACTAGAGTAAAAGGGGGCCGGCAAATCCTTGAAGCAGTTATCTAAATAATTGTTGATCTCATTCCAGTTATTGGTAATAAATAGTTCTAATTCTTCTTTATTGTTGATCATTTAATTGACTCCATCTTTTAGCTAATTCTACGACATGAACACCAGGAGAATTATCTAAAATTTCAGGAAAATCAATGGTATTTTCAAAATTATTTTTAGCGTATTCTAGCAAAATGGCTTCACGTGATAGCATTGAGGTTTTTAATTCTTTTAAAAAAGGTGTAGCATGGTCTGTATTCCACGATTTTAAATAGGGGCTTAGCGATTTATTAATCGCCATAAAGTTATCGTCATGCATTAGTCTACTTGCTGTTTTTTGCATATCTTCCGCTTCGCCCGTTTTTTGTTGCTCTACAGAAGTAACCAAAAACCAATTTGAAAAGGTCTTTTCTTTTAGTTGATTTTGGAATGAAATGGCCGTTAGAAAGGAGTCTTTGTTATTGTAAAGAGCAATGATTGCATCAATAAAGGAATCGACAAAATTTTTGCCGGTTACTTTTTCTAAGAAAGATAATAGTTTTTTCACTCCCGACTTTATAAGTAGAGAAAGAAACCCTCGAGAAGTCTGTTCTTGCTTAACGGGTTTTCCTAGAAACTTAAAAATATCGATAAAACTTTTATCAAAAAATTGTCGAATTTTTTCAGTTCCCTGTAGAAAATCGATGAAGTGTTTGCCGGGAGGAGTATCGAGAATGATACAATCGTAGATATTTTCTTGTAATTGTTGTTGAACTTCGATGATCGCCAGAATTTCATTCATGCCACCATGAGGGCGTGTTAAAATTTTTATAATGGGGTTATCAAAGCCCTGAGTTGTGTCATGCCTTTCACCCATGCGCGCCAATGTCTTCGCCGGTGACATTAATAAGGCATCAAAAGAAAACTCCTTATCGTCTGCAAAACCAGTGAAAAACGATGAAGGTATGGTCTCAATATTCCCAGAGTTCTCCTCTTGAAGATTTAATATTTCCTTAAGCCGTCTGGCTGGGTCGATGGTAATTAAAAGTACTTTTTTGTCTTGTGACGCTAGGTAAAGGGCCCTTGATGCACTTAGGGTTGTTTTTCCAACTCCTCCTGTGCCACAAAAAAGTTCTATTTTTTTGGCCGGAATAGAACTCATATGAGTGCCCCCATTTGGGTGGAAAGTGTTTGGATGATGATTTGTTTCTCAAGAGTCAATAAATGTGGGAATACAAATTGTATCGAGCTCTCATTTTCATTTAAAATTTCTTTTTCGAGGTCAATTTTTTTCTGTAAAAACTCTGGTAAGACAGCTTCGCTTAAATGCGGCGTTTTTAAAAAGGCATCGTTAACCATAATTTGAATATCGGCAATGGCATATTTATGGAGACTTGTTTTTAGCTCTTGCCCTTCATGAATCGCCATGGCCGTAGGTAGACATGAGACTAAAACTTTTAGTGCATTTTTTTTTTGCAGAAAATTGTGCATGCCAACTATATCTTTAACTAAGACTCCCTCTCCAAACATTTCTTTGAAATTAAAGGAGGATTCAAACATAGTGAGTGCATGCCCTGAGGAAGGGGAGTCTAGGATAATGCTTAGGTTGGGGTCTTTTTCTAATTTGTTAATGATATGCCCCAGATAAATCATATGCCCCAGCCCTGGGATCATATTAAAGAGGCTTAGGAAAAAAGGGGTTTTCATGACCCATGATGCCACTACTGAGGAGTTGAGCTTTTTACCTATATAGAGCTCGGCACTTCTGTGGATAGTAAGGTCGGTAAATGGGATATTGAGCTGCTGACATAATGCTTCGTTTAGCGGTTGATCGAAGCTTATATAAAGCACTTTTCGCTCATTCTCAGCGAGGTATTTCGTTAAGGCCATGGATAAGGTTGTTTTTCCAACTCCACCTTTGCCAGTTACGACATATAACTTTTTTATGTCCTTATTTAAAGGAATAGAGTGTTGTGATGAGTAATTTGGAGTATGATCCTTCAACGTCTGAATCCGCCTCTTGTTTTACATCGAATGGATTATGGTAATGCCATAAGACGCCAACAGAAAATTTAGGGTTTAACTTTAGATCGGCCCCTAATCCAATATTCCAGCCGAATGTGACTGCGGACTCGGATTCACTTAATTTATTATTTATAAATCTTTTAACTTTTGGGGAATAAAAGCCTAATCCTCCCAATACAAAGGGCGAAAAAGCGTCAAATTGGTAGGCTTTGCCCTTTATCCCCAGCGCGAGGCCGGTGAGACGCGCTTCTTTGCCGCCTAAGGTATGCTTTGAGTGGTGGAAATTTGTAAAAAAATCAAAAGAATGACTTGCGCTATAATTATAGTATAAATCGGCGGTAATCCCATCATTTCCACGCTTATTAAAATCACCTGCCAGGAAAGTTTGACCAACTCCTATGCCAACTGAGTGGACATTGAGATCATTTGAAACTCTGCTTTCTGCTGGTAGCTTTGCACTAACTTCTTGCGATGACTTCGCCGATGTCATCTTTGTTAAGTCTGGCTTTACCTTAGAAAATGATTTCCCAGACCAGACCATTAAACTAATGGCCAGGACTGGGAATAAAATTTTAAAATCATTTGGAGTCATACAACCACCGTTGAATTGGTTTACTAACTTTAAGTCTAGTTTAAAGTTGTTGGTGTTTCAACAGAGGGTGTTTCGTTATTGATAAAGTTGCCAAAAGCAGCATCTGCAGCAGGAGCTTCTTCAATCGGTGTGCCATTAAGCTCGGCTTCGATACCTCTGATATAGCCAGTAAATGTCCCTTCTTCAGCTCTAATGACTCTTTTGAGCAATTCAACATCTCCACCTTTGGTAGATTTTCTTTCTTGATCAAAGAGAAGTTGAATTTGTGTCATATAAGTAATGTCATTCTTCGTTTTATTGTCGATGACCTGGATTTCATGACCTTCTCTAATAATTTGAGAGATTTCCTCAAGCGTTACATAACAGCTTTGGTGCGTGTCATATAATTTTCTGTTTTGGTACCTTTTAATAATTCTTACTTCATTCATTTTTCATCCCCTAGTATTGTTTTTCTCACTATTTACCTTCTTTCTTTCAATTTGAGTCCAGTTATATCCTATACTTCGCGTAAATGTAACGCCCAGTGTAGAATTTTCACTTTTACAAATCGTCGGAAATAAAGCAAATTTGGTTAATAATTCCAGCTATTTAAGCAGCTTTCTAAAATTGTAAACAAATAATGCTTTGCTTTGACTTGTTCCCCCATGAAATAGCAGCTTTATTTTGATGCTGTCAACCATATTTTCATTTTTTTACTATGCGTAATTTTAAGCAGTTATCTCTTTTAGAGGGTTTTAGGTGAGAGTCAGGAAAATTTATTTAAGGGAAAAATCCACCTTTTCATTAAGAGTGCAGATAAATTATTAATAAATTTAGAAATTTACACCGAGGAGGTCTGCAGTTGATTGCCAAAATACTGGTCTCTTTTCTGTCAAGGAACGACAATTACAATGGTGTTGAATAGAATTGCCTTTATATTATGTTCATTAACGATTTTTGCATTTTATGGCTGTGGTCATCAAGCTTTAAATATTGCAAAAAAAAGTAATTATGATGTGGCATCGGTGGAGGGGCTCGATAAAATTAATAACGAAGTATCGTCTCAAGACCTTA
>Ga0316206_1002277_pt1 | contig 13453 bp, 15 predicted proteins | sample 6monthpyrite_MG_FD_204942 | JGI IMG/M metagenome (GOLD analysis project Ga0316206, IMG submission 204942) | Microbial mat bacterial communities from mineral coupon in-situ incubated in ocean water Damariscotta River, Maine, United States -... | ecosystem: Environmental > Aquatic > Marine >...
TTTATACACTATCAATTTACCTCAATAATCGGCAACGAGATGACACTACCCCTATTCTCGTTTACTAAGGGTGGCTCACACATTTTATTCCGCTAATGACTGTAATTTCATAAGCTTATGATTAAAATTTCAGACATTGGTTAAGACTTAAAACCAGTCAGTTAAGCTTTTCTTCCCTCTTTAAAAAAGAGAGACTGGAGACAATGCCATTAAGTTAAGGACAATCATCCTGGAGGTGCGACTTTAGTCGCGCATTAACTAGCTGACTTCATAGTCACTTTATTTACGCGGCTAAAGCCGCACCCCCATAAAAATCTTAACTTAATGGCATTGGGGCTGGTGGAGATTTATCTTTTGCTTTTGTGCTTTAGCTGTTTATTGTCATGAGTGTTTTCAAATCCCATCATTTATACACTATCAATTTACCTCAATAATCGGCAACGAGATGACACTATCCCTATTCTCGCTTACTAAGGGGGAGATACACACATTTTATCCCTCTCCTTACTTTCAATATCTCGTTCCACATTTCACAATAATTTGTAATTCACGATTTTTCGTGACTACCAAAAATCCATATTTTTTTATAATAAGCTAACTATTCAATAACTTGAAGAATTTGAAAAAATTTGGCACGTCATCTGCAAAACTCTAGTTAACACAAACATTCTAAACCAATAACGATAAAGTAAAGGGCTGGAAAATGCGACCCGATAATGGACAGCGCTGCCGTAATCTAATACAAAGGAAGAAAATCATGTCAGACATTAAACTATATTCAACCAGCACCTGCCCTTTTTGTGTAAAGGCAAAGGCCCTGTTATCCAATAAAGGTCTGCAATACACTGAGATTAATGTCGGTGAAGAGGTTGAGCGCATGCATGAAATGATAGAACGCAGTGGCAACAGAACGGTGCCCCAAATATTCATCAATAATAAAAGTGTGGGTGGTTTTGATGAATTGGCACAACTAATCGCAAATGGCAATTTGCCACACATGAATAGTTAATCAATCGAGTCAATGTGCTATTAATGATTGTTAGTCAGCCACCCACTTAGCTTTGGAACAAGAGTTCAAGCATTACAGGTAGGTATCTAACCGGAGAAATAAATCGTGCAACTAAATCACTTACAACGAACATTCAACTATTATGAAAAATATAAATTATTACTTGGCTTTTTACTTTAATAGGTGTATATACACATATATGAAATCACTACTCCAACAACACGCTCTGCACAAATGTGCATGCTTCAACACCAGGAAGTCAGCACGCGTACTAACTAAACACTATGATGACGCGCTACAGACACTCGAGCTTAAACCCACGCAGTTCACCATCCTGGCAATACTCTCAAGCGTTGATGTCATCACCGTTACTGAGCTGGCCAATATCATGATTCTGGATCGAACTACGCTAACGCGTAACCTACGCCCTCTTGAGAAGCAGAAATTAATTAAAACAGCCGCAGGTGATGATAGACGCACTCGTATGATCAGTTTAACAAAAAAGGGTTTAATCAAACTTGAAGCGGCCATCCCATTGTGGAAACAGGCACAGAAAGAAGTCACAAAATACCTGGGTAATAAGCGCTTTGATCTATTTTTAAACGAACTAAATTATGTGGAAAAAATGCCAATCTAAATCATTACCTCTTAGCTCATTACTTTTTTAAACAACAAATACGTGTATATACACGTATAATCCGGGAGTACATCATGAAATCTAAAATACTAGTCAATACAGCAGCGGGAAAAATAGGCTTTGCAGTCGCCATGCAATTATTAGAAAAAGATTACCCTGTCAGGGCTTTTGTTCATCGTGCGAGCCCCAGGGCACAGCAACTTAAAGAGGCAGGTGCTGAAATATATATAGGCAACATGCTCGACATCCGAGATGTCCGTCAAGCATTACTGGGCATTAAGCGTAGCTTTTATTGTGCCCCTGTCGACAACAATCTTTTACATGCTGGTATGATATTTGCCAGCGCTGCAAATGAAGAAAAACTGGAAGTCGTTACCAATTTAACCCAGTGGTTTGCAAACCCTGTACACCCATCCTTTTACACACGCGAACATTGGTTAAGCGATGAAGCTCTGTCATGGATGCCAAATGTTGATGTCATTACCATCAATCCGGGATTTTTTGCCGACAATTATTTCTTTGTATTAGAAATGATTGCACAACTTGGAATGATGCCCTTTCCGATTGCTAATGGTCGAAATGCACCGCCTTCCAATGAAGATATTGCACGTGTAGTAGTGGCTACCTTAATTGATCCCAAACCCCATATCGGTAAGTCCTATCGCCCTACCGGACCAGCAGTATTATCCGCACAAGATATGGTGGACGTGTTTTCCAAAGCCCTGAATAAGAAAGTGAAATATATGGATGTATCACAATCTATGTTTTTAAAAGCCATGACCGCTTTAGGATTTCCTGCTTTTGGTATTTCACAGGTTCGTCACTACACTGAAGAGCATAAACTGAGTACGCTGACAATTAACGCGCCCAATAATGTAGTGCGCGAGCTAACAGGTAATGAACCCGAAGATTTTGAAACCATAGCGCGACGTTATCTGGCAGAAAGACCCGAAGGTAAGCAGTCGTTTATCAACAAATTCAAAGCCATCAAATTCTTTATCAAGATGCTAATGACACCGACCCCTGATATGGACAAATACGAACAACAACAGGGCCATCCAGTGATCAAAGATCCGGTCTACTCTGCAAACGCTGATGATTGGCTGTTTACACACTCCAGCATCAATAAAGACTCTTACAACGTTGCCTCTATCAATAATGTCGCTTCTTAATTAAGCACTAATAGGTGTATATACACCTATATAAGGAGAATAATATGTACAAGCAAACTAGAAAATCAAAAGCCGAACAATTTTTTACCACCATAACAGCACGACCAAAAACCATTATGGTTGCTGCGCTACTATTAATTTTGACTACGGGTAGTTTTATTCCCACGCTGGTTAAAGACACCCGCTCCGATGCTTTTATGCCACCGGATCACCCTGCACTTGTATACCAGCATAAATCAGAAGAAATCTTTGGCCTGAAAGATCCGATGGTCATCGCGATCACTAGCGATCGTCCAGATGGAATTTTCACGCCGCAATCTTTAGCGTTAGTTGAAAAGCTAACCGAGCAGATTAAAAATATTAACAATATCGACGCCGACCGTGTGACGAGTTTGTCCACGGAAAACGATATTATCGGTACTGAAGATGGCATGCAGGTGGAAGCGTTTTACGAACAACCACCAACCACCCAGCAACAGGCTGATGCTGTACGCACAGCAGTAATGGACTTTCCGCTTTACCTCGGTAGTCTGGTGGCACGCGACGGCAGTGCTACATTAATTGTTGCCGAGTTAGTTGATCAAAACAATGCGCAGGCGGTGTATCAAGATTTACTGACACTGGTCGATGCAACTTCAACACAGAACAGTGAAAAAATATACGTTGCAGGTGAAGGTGCCGTCAGTGGATATATGGGTGCTTATATCGATTCCGATGCTACCCGGCTTAATCCAATCGCCGGTTTAATTATTACAATTGTTTTATTTATCGCGTTTAGAACCTGGCGTGCAACGTTCATTCCTAACTTGGTTGTCTTAGGCACGGTCGCGAGCGCACTCGGTGTGATGGCCTCATTTGGTGTCCCGTTTTTTGTAATCACCAATGCCCTGCCGGTTGTGCTTATTGGTATCGCGGTGGCTGACTCCATTCACATCTTCAGCCAGTATTACGAAGAAGCCGCTGCAAACCCCAACGATTCATCACGTGAAGTCGTCATTCGGACCATGGTTCATATGTGGCGACCTGTCACTTTAACCACCTTTACCACGATGGCAGGATTTCTAGGGTTGAGTATTTCAGCCGGCATGCCACCGATGCAATATTTTGGATTATTCGCCATGTTGGGCGTTGCGGTTGCCTGGGGTTTTTCATTAACCGTTGTGCCTGCCGCATTAAGCATGATGAAACTACACACCAGTAAAAACTTTAAATCAGATCAGAAGAATGATGTCTACACTGATGTCTACGCATCAGCCATGGCGTCGCTTGGCCGTGGTGTTATTCGATTTCCCCTCACGGTGCTGGTACTTGCCGCCATTATTGCCACAGCCGGTGTTTTCGGTGCTAGCAAGCTGAGATTAAATGAAGATCGTATCGCAACCTTTCAGGATGACGAAAGAATCGTACAGGCTGATACCGCTATTAACAAACGTTTCGACGGTGTGCATTATCTCGACATCGTGGTGGAAACACCTCTGACAGAAGATCTGTTCAAACCCGAGAACCTCAAACGTATCGAAGCTCTGCAAATCTACGCGAGCACACTACAGCATGTAAACGGTTCAACCTCAATCGTTGATTATTTAAAACAGATGAACCGTGCGCTAAACGAAGACAAGAAAGCTGCGTATCAGTTACCGAATAATGCTGACTTAATTGCACAGTATTTTTTGTTGTATTCAGCCAGTGGTGATCCGGACGACTTTGAAGAAGAAGTCGATTATGACTATCGTCTTGCCAATGTTCGCATCCGTATGGACAGTGGTGCGTATCAGGATGAGGTAGTAGTTGTCGAAAATATACAACGCTACGTCCAGTCAACATTCAATGCAGCCGGCATAACCGCCAACTTAAGTGGCCGCGTGAATGTTGATTACAACTGGATAAAAAGTTTAGGTGAAAATCACGCTGCTAGTGTGATCGTTTCGCTTTTATTAGTTTGGGCAATGGCGTCACTGTCACTCCGTTCTGCCGTGGCCGGTTTGTTCACCCTGACACCCGTCGCGTTATCCATCCTCCTTATTTATGCCGTTATGGGTTACACCGGCATCTGGTTAGCGATTGGCACATCCATGTTCGCCGCCATTGCGATTGGTCTCGGTGTCGACTTCGCGGTACACACTGTCGAGCGTCTGGTGGTGTTAATTAAAGACCAGGGCGAGAGCATCGATAACGCCATCACCAAACTTTACCCGTCAACCGGTCGCGCATTGTTCTTTAATTTTCTGGCACTGGCATTGGGCTTCGGTGTACTGATCAGCAGTGAAGTGGTTCCGCTCATTCGATTCGGAATATTAGTTGCGGTTGCAGTTTCGGTGAGTTTCCTGGCCAGCATGACCCTGCTACCTGCGTTAATTAAAGTGCTAGAACCCAACTTTATAAAATCGAAAAACACCCTAACAGCTCTGACTGAAGCAGAAGTTAATTAAAGCAGAGCCAATTAAAACAGAAGATATTAAAACGATGCAGGTGCGATAACACATCGCATCTGCATAAAACACAATGTGGAAAAAATCATGAACACCATAAAAACCTTACTCACCATTTCGATATTTATTAACAGCAATGCACTCATGGCAAATAACCTGCCAAGCGGTGAACAAGTGGCTAAAAACATTAACGCCCGTAACGAAGGTATTTCCCAATCGCGCAATATGCAGATGATACTCACTGACAAACGCGGTAAAAAACGCATTCGAGAAACCATCTCATACCGAAAATATTTCGGCGATGAAAAACGTACCGTCATTCATTACCTTACACCACGCAACGTCAAAAAAACCGCCTTCCTCACGTTTGATTACCCCGATGCGAATAAAGATGACGATCAATGGTTATACCTGCCCGCTATGCGTAAGGTAAGGCGAATTTCTGCATCTGACCGGGGTGATTATTTTCTCGGCACCGACTTCACATACGAAGATATTAAGAAAGAAAGCAAAGTCACACTCGAAGATTACACCCGCAAAACATTGCGCGAAGAAGCATTAAACGGAAACCCAGGTTACGTTATCGAAGCAACGCCGGTTAATTCCGAAGTCGCCGACGAACTGGGGTACGGAAAAGTGATTCAATGGGTAGATAAAAATATCTGGATGACGCGTAAGTCAGAATTTTATGACGTACGCGGTAAGTTACTCAAAACCACGTTGTTCAAAGACATCAAACAAATCGATACAATCTGGACCGCACACCGACTCGAAGTCGATAATCATAAAACAGGCCACAAAACCGTCTTTGTATTCACTGATGTAGTTTATGACAAGGAGGTGCGTGATGATTTTTTTACCCAACGCGCAATGCGCCGCGGCTTATAACATTCTGAGCAGAATGAGTTGGGCATTAAACCGCCCTGCCTTATTCAATACGGCTCTACTCAATTCGGTATTAGCATGTTTAATTTTAACGTGCCTGCTGACACAATCCGTAATCGCCGATGTGTCATCTGAAACTAACGCCTTGCTTGCTAACAGCACATTAACCACTCGCATCGAAAGTGAGTGGGCGACACTAACGAGCAACGGCGACACGCAGAAACTGCAACTGATGATAGAGCCCGAACTCGAAACAGCCGTCGGTGATGATTCACGCTTCACCGCCATTGTTCGATTACGCATGGATGCAAAAGACAATCTATCACCCGGCGATCATAATCAGGCAGAACTGCGTGAGTTCTATTTTGATACATACATCGACAGCAGCATTGTTGTACTCGGCAAACAACAAGTTGTCTGGGGAAAGTCAGATGGACTAAAAGTATTAGACATCGTTAACCCACAGGACTTTCGCGAATTCATACTAGATGACTTTGACCAGTCACGCATCCCACTGTGGACCGCCAATGCAGAAATATCCATCAATAATGTGACTCTACAATTGTTTCTAATACCAGACCAAACCTACCACAAGTTTGCCAGCACTGACAGCAGCTACGAGTTGACCACCCCCCTAATTATTCCGCCCATAATTATCGAATCAGGGCCATCAGGCGCAAACGTAACAATTAACTCAACAACATTACCCAATAATACATTACAAGATGCCGACGCCGGTTTTCGATTATCAACCTTCACCCACGGATGGGATCTAACATTTAATTATCTCTACCACTATGATGACACACCTGTTTTATTTAGAGCCGTCAACGTAACCGCAAACGGTATAAATATTAACATAGACCCACAATACAAACGCAGCCATTTAATCGGCGGCACATTTAGCAACACCTTTGGTGATTTAACCTTACGCGGAGAAATCGGTTATCTAACCGATAAATATGTTTCAACAATTAATCCTTTAGATACCAACGGTGTAGTAAAAACAGGTGAACTCAAAACCGTACTGGGTTTTGACTGGTATGGTTTTACTGACACTATACTGAGCACGCAAATATTTAAAACCTATCTTGATAATCATGAAACAGGCATGATTCGAGATGAGCTTAATACGCAAGTAACGCTTTTAATCAAACAGGATTATATGAATGAAACGCTACATGCTGAAATTTTATTTTTGCAGGATATCGATTATAAAGACGCAATGGTACGACCGAAATTAACGTATGAATACAGTGATGAGGTGAACGTCTATGTGGGCGCTGATATTTTTTATGGTAATGTGGATGGTTTGTTTGGGCAGTTTAAAGAGACGGATCGGGTTGTTGCTGGTGTAGTTGTTGGGTTTTAGACAGAACACAATGACGATTGCTTATCGTTTGCCAGTGACCTCTTTAATTTTTATAAAAAATTATTCTCTAATCCCCTCTTTCCTCATTTGCTTGTTACGTAATATCACTAAACTCTGGTTTATGTCGTTTGATATTGTTCCTTTACAATGCTGATAAAGTATTCCGCCGCGGGACTAAAATATCGATCTCTGGTCGTCGCTAACACTACTTCCCTGCTCGGTGTAATGCCTTTAAATTTAATATATCGAATACAGGATGATGGATCTTCGTCAACTGAAAGAGAAGGTACAATTGAAATACCGTACTTTGTTTTAATGAGTTGATTAACCGTTTCGAGTTGAGAAGCCTGAAATAAGACTTTTGGTATAAAACCTTCGTTAAAGCTATGTTGTTGAATTTGGCGTGTTAAACAATGGATATCTTCTAACAAAATAAATGGCATATCTTTCAATGCGAGAATGGGGGCTTCTTCTAGTTTAGCTAAAGGGTCATCCTGATGCACGGCGATAAAAAATGGGTCTAAAAAAAGGGCTACCACGTCCATATTCGTGTCGTCAAATGGTAACACATCGATCAAGATATCAATTTCTCCCCGTTGTGCAGCGGCAACTAACGCTTCAGAAACATCTTCACGTACCGTAACTAATGCATCAGTAAACTTTTCTGCTAAAGCCAATAGGAGTTTCGGTAACATAAACGGGGCCAATGTTGGCAGAATGCCGATGGTCACAGATCCACCACTCGCTTTATCTATATCGTTCACCAGATGCCGGGTGTCCTCAACACTTGTCAAAATCTTACGGGCCTGTTCGTACAAAATTTTCCCCGGATCGGTAAGGATCATTTTGCCTTTTACGCGAGAAAATAATTTCTTGCCTATATTATCTTCCAGCTTGGTTAACTGCTGACTAATCGATGGCTGCGAAATAAAACACTGCTCTGCAGCTTTGGTCACACTCCCCGTATCGACAACGGAAACAAAATATTTAAGTTGATGCAACTGCATAGGCTTTCTCTAAGGCTGTATAGGTATTAAGTATTGGTGCTACACATAAAGCTTGCATAAACTCCAAAACTCAACGGATAGCCTTACGTATAAATTAAAGGCTTAACTTAGCACTTAAACATTCGTATGTACTGATGAACGAGGAAATATATCATGAAAAACATAAAAAAAGCGCTCTTGAAAACAACTAAGACATTGTCTTTTGCCACCTTAGTACTGAGCAGCAGCTATTTAGTGCTCGGGTCTATGACCGTAGCTCAGGCAGATAATCATAAACTCTATCAGGCAGAATTCACCAAATCAGGAGAATTGATTCGACCTGCAGGATGGAGAGAATGGGTATTTGTCGGTAGCCCTGTTACGCCTAATTCTCTAAACGGAGGTTCTGCACCCTTTCCTGAGTTTCATACGGTTTATATAGACCCTCAGAGCTGGGCGCACTACAAGAAGACAGGTAAATTTCGCGAAGGCACCATGTTTGCCAAAGAGCTTACATTAGTCGGTGAAACTTCTGCTACCAGTGGTAAAGGATTCTTCAATGGAAAGCTCCAGGGTTTCGAAATCGCTCACAAAGATTCTAAACGATATTCTAAAGAATCTGGCGGCTGGGCTTATTACTCATTTGGGCATCAGGATGAACCCTATAATGATACAACAGCCGCCATGCCTACGGCTGCATGCGCTGCATGTCATACAGCATCAGCTGCTGAAGACATGGTTTTCACACAGTACTACCCAATACTTAAAGCGGCAAAAGGTGCGGGCGCTGCTGCTGCTGGTGTAGGTGGAAAAAAATAAGCCGGAATTAAATATTAACTAACTATTCAGACAGGCCATGGAAGGCCATTTAATAAGGATAATACTATGAAAATACTCATACTCAAGAAAACACTAATTACTCTGGTACTGTTCTGTAGCAGTATAAATTTATCTATCGCTGACATATCGCTAACATCAACTTATAAAACTCTGGTGGATAAAAACGGCAATATCACACTACCGAAAAACTTTCGAGAAGACTGGACATTTCTGGGTACCTGGTCCATTGCTAAAAAAGCTTCTAAAAAGCGTAGCAATGAGGTCAGAGACCACGGAGCAGACAGTTTACATAATGTGTATACCCAGCGCGGCGTTGCAAAATATGTTCGCAAATACGGACAATTTCCTGATGGTGCCGTTATCGTTAAAGAATTATTGAAAACGGTTACTGGCTCCATGACAACGGGCATCGTCAGTCGAGGTCATGAAGTGGAAGGCTGGTTTATTATGGTCAAAGACACTCAAGGTCGTTTCAGTTCAAATCCACTCTGGGGTGATGGTTGGGGGTGGGCATTAGTGAATAACGACAAAACGTTTAAAACAGTAACCAAAAACTATAAAACAGAGTGCTTAGGGTGCCATATACCTGCCCGCGAAACCGACTGGATTTATCTATCTGGGTATCCATTGCTCAGCAACCAGAGCGGCGATTAACCTGTCAGTTAAGGTTACAAAAAAAGGTAAAAATAGATAGCTTAAACATGCGTGAAGATGAGGCATACACTACATGATGAACAACAGACTAATATTTCCCTATCTTATCGTTACAACGATAGCCGCTTTACTCGTTTCTATCGTATGGCTCGCCTATCGGATTTTACCAGAATCGGCACCTGTCGCACGGGGCGCTGCATACGCTCAAACCAGAGGCTGTATTGATTGTCATGGTCTACCCGATAACCCTGTTGTTGATTCTAATAACAATGGCTGTTCAGACATAAATAAAATGTTCGGGCATCCAGAGTATAAGATGCGTTGCAGCGATTTATTAGCCTACTTCGAGACTGTACGTTTGCGCAGAAACAGTAAAATGTCCGGGCAGAAAAATGATGATAAAATGTTAAACCCGGGCGAAGTACTAGCGCGTAAGTATCACTGTTTCAATTGTCACGGACCACTCGGACAAGGTGGCTTTAAAAATGCAAAGTCTTTCAAAGGTTATGTGCCTGGATACTTTGGGCGCGACTTCAATATTTTAACTAAAAACGGCGACCCGGAGTCTGTGCGTCAATGGATAAAGTACGGCATAGATCCAGACGTGCTTAAAAACCCGATAACCCGCCCGGTTGCTCAGTATTATTTTGATAGACAGGCAATACGAATGCCGAGCTTCAAATCTCTGGATGCTAACGAAATAGATATATTGGTGGATTATGTGATTGCTCTCAACCAATATGGAGCAATGGCCGCGAACACGGTTCGCATCTATGCCAAAACAAAAGAACAATAAATATTACATTGATGTATGACTTATTCGATAGACTGCGGAAAAATAATCAGGAAACAAAATAATGAAACAAATAAAAATAAACTTATCAGTATCTGAGTCGACAGAACATTTAAAAAAATCGTTACAGGAAAAAGGTTTTACCCTATTCTGTGAAATTGACCACCAGGCCAATGCCTTAAGCGTTGATTTGAAAATGCCCGCATCACGTGTGCTCATTTTTGGTAACCCTGTCGCAGGCACAAAACTGATGCAAAAGGATATCACAATGAGTCTTGATCTTCCCCTGCGTTTAGCTATCGTAGATATCGATGGGCAAACCTGCCTTATTCACCAAACAACAGAAGACTATTGTAAAAATTACCAGGTTGAGAATCACCCAGTTTTAGAAAAAGTGGAAACATTGTTTTCAACATTATCAACCGAACTAAACCAACAAGATATATCATGACACATTATAAAAAAGATAAAACTAACATAGAAACTCTAACGGCCGAGCAATACCGAGTTACCCAGCAAAGCGGGACCGAAGCGCCGGGTAGCGGTGAACACTTAAACAACTATGAACCCGGTATCTATATTGATATTGTATCGGGTGAGCCATTGTTTGCTTCATCTGAAAAATTTGATTCAGGCTGTGGCTGGCCCAGTTTCAGTAAACCCATCGATGAAAACTATATTAATGAGCTGCGAGACACCGAACATGGAATGATTCGAACCGAAGTACGTTCGACTCATGGTGATAGTCATTTGGGCCATGTTTTTCCTGATGGCCCACAGGATCGAGGCGGTCTGCGTTACTGTATAAATTCTGCATCTTTACGTTTTATTCACCTGCAAGAAATGGAAACAGAAGGATACGGCAACTACATCAATCTGATATGAGTCCGGTCACTTTTTTCCGGCCACATTTTTCCGGCCACTTTTTATCGAGCACGTGTGCGAGCCTTTCGCACTCGTGCATTATTAGTGAGTTAGGCCTTAGTTGATATCAGAATTATCTCCCCACCGTTGCTTCGCCCTCTCCGCCAAACCGCGTAGCTAAATACCCTATAATCAATCCAATGAAGGCACCTTCTACTGTGAACCAAAAAGGTGAAGTTAATATACCCGTCTCACCAAACAAAGAGATCATCATGGCTTGCATCGTATCAAAAGCGAAAAAAGTGAGAACAAAGTTCATCCACGCGCCTACTAGCGGTGCGCGAAACCACCAGGGAAAAGGTAGTTTTAGTATTGGATGATAGGTAAAAACACCGAACATTCCAATAATGGCGCCAACCGTGGTATACCACAGCAAAATCCCCCATCGGAACAACCAGTCAGATTCTGGCAAAAAGTAGGGTAAAAAAATAAAGCCAATAAGCCCAAACAAAAAGCCGATTGCTTTACCAATTGCGATACGCGTTATCAAAGACGGATTTTCAAACATGTGATTTTCTCCAGTAAGTAAAGCCAAACACTAAGCAAGTAGTCGAGCATTTGGGAAGTCTAATTGCATTTTTCAGAGTGTATTCATCAGAGTGCGCCGCCTTATGAACACGATTTCAGCGACTTATGTTTTTGTTACATTAAAGTATAAACCCATTGATTCTGATAGAGAATAGCCACTGTTTAAATAGAATAATTCTGCTGGGCTACCTTTACGAGTAAGTAGATATGAGGTTGAAGCATTATTTAGTTTCAAAAGCCTGTTAAGCTCACTTAATAGTTTTTTACCCACACCCGTTCGTTGTTTTTCAGTTTTAACACACATCTCTTTTATTATAAATTGTGAAGACTTTTGATAAGGTTCAAAATTACCGAATAAAAACCCAATGAGTTCACCCTTTTTAATGGCAGATAAACCTAAGAAATAGGGTGCATTTTTATAACATAGTAGCCTGTTATGTGCATTTTCCAGTTCCCAGGTTTCAGACCAGGGTTCTTGACTAAATACATCGACTAGAAGGTCGGCATGACTATAAATTTCTGAATTATTTATCTGGACTATTTTCATTGTTATTCTTTATTTCACATATTACTAAGTTAAGCGGTGAGCCGCTTCTTGCTCATCCGAGCTGTGTGCATTTTGTACAGCGATTTAAACGTTATGAGTTTTATCTAATTTATCTTTCTTCTGGTTTTATGTTTTTTACTGATTCAATAAACTCTGCTATTTCATCGAAACTGTAATTTGTATTAACACGTTTTGTTGACGCCGGCTGATGCACCAAGCTTACTTTTGACCTTCTTGCCGTTTTTGGTCGTATTGGTCTTGTTATGAAACCACCACCACAGTTTGGACATACATTTTTTAATACATCTTCTACGCAATCTGAACAAAATGTACATTCATAAGTACATATGCATGCTTCTTTTGATTCGGGCGGTAGATCTTTATCACATAACTCACAATTAGGACGAAGCTCTAACATACTAGCGCCTTTTTATTTAGTGCACAAAACGTTTGAAACAGCGATAAAGTCATATTTTCCAGTTCCTTGCACAAGTAGAAATTTGGCTATTAAATTAGTGCCATTTTCAATGCAATGTACTACACCAGCATTTTGGAGTGGCTACACTATCCCGTACCTAGATGATGAATTATTATATCACCTAGAGAGGATAGAACATGGCAAACCGAAAATATGACAAACAACTTAAAAAAGATGTTATCGAAGCAGTATTAATAGG
>Ga0316206_1002279_pt1 | contig 13446 bp, 10 predicted proteins | sample 6monthpyrite_MG_FD_204942 | JGI IMG/M metagenome (GOLD analysis project Ga0316206, IMG submission 204942) | Microbial mat bacterial communities from mineral coupon in-situ incubated in ocean water Damariscotta River, Maine, United States -... | ecosystem: Environmental > Aquatic > Marine >...
TTTACCTTTTGATGGTATGATTTTTGAAGTAACTTAAGCACCTCTAAATTATCACCTTCAATAAACAGATTTTGCGTTGTATCCCAATTAATACTTTCTTCTTTGCAAGGACGTAAAGTACCTGTTGAAGGTGTTTGTGCTATTTGACGGGCTTTATTTTTACCATGCCAAGTGAAGTTATAACGCTCCTCTTTATCTTCAACATGCTCACCTAAAACTGCTTTCAATGCTTCAAAATCAACTTTACCTTCACGAAATACATCAGGAAATAATTGCTTTAACTGTTCAATGTTTTGCGCTTCAATGTCTAAGCTTTTGCCATCTTCGGCTGTTAGTTTTTCTAATTTGTCAGTCATTGCTGTTTCCTGTTTGATTCGTTTTGTTCCTTAAAAGCTTGAATTACGTCTTTAGGGAACTGTATATATTCTTTCAATTGTTCAAAATATTCAGGGTGTAATATTTGTGTTGGATTAATGGCATTTAAAGGAATATTCAGTTCACCCTCAAATCCACCAAAATACTTATTCACCCACATCAGTATTTCATGATGAAAATGTTTATCGTTATCAATTATTTTTTCTAACAAACCATTATAAATTCTAGGATGCATTTCATTTGGTATAGCTTCTGAAATCGCGTGTATTTCTAGTGAAAAGCCATCAAAACTTCTATCAAAGTATCTACAATAATGTCTAAGTTCCCATACTGCTTTATCAAGACTTTGAATTGAGTTCATTGGTGAAATAAAATGACCTTTTTCTAAATAACGATTTACACCCCAAATAGTCATGTTTTCTAAATATTTATATGTTTGCTCGGATAATTTAAAATTTATATCGGTAACTTCTTCAGCGATCTTATCAGCAGCTTTTTTTAAATTATGCCCAAGCTTTTTGGTTGGAACTTTGTTGAACAACAATATGGCTTTAAGATACTTTTCTAAGCATTGCTGAGATTGCCAAATGTACTGAACAAACAGTTGATTTTGATAACATAACCTTGCTGTTATGTAGTCATTATCAGCAACGTCTCTAAATGAGCGTTTAGCTATATCATTTAAAACAGGTCTGAATTTTTTCTGATCAATCATTTGTGTCACCAGAATTATTTAGATCTTTAACTTCCTTATATAACTTAAATAAGTGTAAAGCTGACATATCTAAAATAGGCTCATACATAAATGAATTAAGATGGATATTTTCTGGTGTCATTAAGTTTACTTGCTCTAATAATTCTATATTTGTGATCTCTGCACCAAAGTCATTACAAAAACGCTCAAATAACTTCTTAGTTTGAAAAGTATCAATGCTTTGAATAAACTCTTGATCATTAATTTTATTTATCATAAAACGTTCAGCTTCAAGCCTTATTGCTATTGAAACTATAATTTTATCTTCTAATTGCGCTTCATCATTTGCTAAGGCAACCATATTGTCAGTTACTTCAGTTAAGCAGTCTGTGATTAGTTTTTCAGGTGTTATTAAATTAACATCGTGTTTATCAGCAAAAACGGAACGATAAACCACTTGTAAATCTGCAATACGTAAATCATTAGTATTAGGCTTTAAGTGAAGTAAAGCGGTTAACATCTCATATTCTGAGCTTCTCCCACAATATTCAGCTAAATTTCTAGCAAAAGGTATACAAGCAATTACACATTTCATATCTACGTGGAGTTGTGTTTTCCAATAATTTAAAACATCTTTTTGATACTTTTCCCGAATCAACTTCACTTTACTATCAGTTTTAATAGTAAATAAACGCTTATGTCCATAAATTCCAATACGTCCACAAAGAGTGCGGTGAAAATCAAAATTATGAGTAAGAAATATAACTTTAAAGTAACTTGTTTCAACCAAGTCACGTAAATATTCAATAATTGAATATTTATTTTTATAGTCGAATGAGTCAGCAATATCATCAATAATAAATAAGGTTGGTGTTGCTTGTTGTTGCCTAACTTGAATTTCAAAAAGTAAATTCAATATGTATAAAGCTCTTCTCTCACCTTGGCTTAGTACATCCATCAAGTCAGTTTTGCTAACATCTTTTTTTACTCGACCATCGTAAAAATCAAAAGCAATTGTTGGCGCAGCATTTTGCAATATTACATCATCTTGGTTTTCAATTTTTAATTTAAAAGGTACGTCAAATCGTTTATTGAACGTATCTACAACTTCAACCCAAGTAGTTTGTTGCTCTTTAGCAACTTTAATAATATCAATAATCAATTGTTTATTGGTGTCATAGCTTGCAGTTAGTTCTTTTAATAAACTGACATTATTTTGCAAATATGAAATCCATAATTTTTTCTCAAAACTTTTATGATCTTTCAGTTCAGGTAAAAGCTCTTTATTATCAGTTATGTAATCTCTAAATTTTTTTGTTTCTGCGTTGCTTAATTTTTTATCAATGGCTGTGAATTTTTTAAGTAATTCAGGATCTGTTATTACTTTGTTCTGCTCATCACTAACCAAATCATTTAGTTCTTTTTGAGATTTAATTTCTTGCTTACCTTCAGTTAATAGCAAATTAACCGTATGTTTAGCACTAAAAAAACCAGTGTCATTCAAACTTTTTGATATGACATTGGCATTTTGATGATTAAATTCTCTTGTTAATACTGGTGATTTATCAACTAGATCATCGTAAGTTTCAATATATTCTTCTAATTCTTTGCTTATGTCACCTGACTCTAATAGCGTTATAACTTTTGGATTAAAAATGTCGCTATGCTTAACACCACTAAAATGAAGATAATCGTCATGACTTGCTAATAATTCGTTTAGTAAATCAAAATACTCTTTACTACTGCGGTTAAAAACTTTACATAGTATTGATTCAAAAGATGCACCTTTAGCTTTTATTCCTGATTGTTCTTTCAAATATTTCTCTAGTGAGAGTTTATTTTTTTCTATTTCTTTCTGTGCTTCATCATATTTTATTTTTAGATCTTCATTAACTAATAAAAGTGATGTTTTTTCAGAACTATAGCTTTCATTGTATGGTTTAATAACAAATATATTTTCAGCATCTAAAGCTTCACCATCAACACTTATTTCACGAATTGTTTGACGTTCAGGGTAAATAATATCGCGGCTATCTTTACCTAAACGAGCATCATCAAATGCTCGTGCAAAAGAACTTTTCATAAAACCATTTGGTGCATAAATAGAATAAACACCTTTAATTGAACCTCGCTCTTCAAGATCAAAATTGAAATTTAATTTCTTTATTCCGTAACAGTTTTCAAAATTTATACTTAACTGGTTCATTCAAATTCCCTTTAATTTAGTGCAATTTTTAACGTTGATAGCTCTTGCTTAATATTTTGTGCTTGAATGTTTAGTTCAACCTTTCGATTAATCTGTCCTTCTTGTGTTATTTTTTGCCTAATGCCAGAAAGCTTTGCTTCCAATGATGATATTGAATCTAGTAGCTGCGCTTGTGACTTGGCTTGAGCAATATCTACCGACTGATTATCACTTTCGGTGAATTCATTGGTATGTTTGGATTTTTCCAATTCAAGAAACTGCTTTACCCATCCCATATAAAATTCGTAAAAATTCACGAATGATTGTTTTTCTACAGACAGTGATTTTAAAAAAACATCTTCAATCGAATCTGAAGTTAATTGTGTAATAGTAAATGCAGGAGATTGATAAAAACGTTCAACTTTTAATTTACTATGATCAGCTTTACTTAACCGTTTAGTGGCAAGGTTTAAAATGATGCTAGGTTCATTTTCTGCCGTTACATGCTTAAGATGTAACACTAAGAGTATTGGATAAGGGATAGCTCTTTGAATGAGTTCGGCTATTTTTTTAGCTCTTGTTGTTGATCTAATAGTCACTTCAATTACAGCAATCTCATTATATTCTAAAACGTAAGAGTCAGAATCAAGCTTATCAGTGCTTTCATTGTTGGCTTCTATGGTTTCATGGTAAGGAGAAATGTTCAGCGTTGTATTTTTAAGGGTATTACGCCAAATAATTGCTTCTATATCTTCCTGTACCGCTTTTTTATCTGAGCTACTTAATTGACTATTTTCTATTAATTGCTTTTTGGCAACGCGTGTACCCAAATAAGTTTTATCTGGTAAATTTAATTGCTCATATATTTTAGATAACAACATGTTTATAAAATCCTTTTTCTAACTTCGAGCCTACTATTAGGCATTTCCTTATCGAATAACACGAACCTACACCAATACCATGTAGCTAACCACTTCAAAGTCGTTGACTGATTGTGCTGATTCTTGTGATAGTACCGTACCACCTCTACTAAATAGGCTTTCTACACCTTTTTCTTCACTTTTACCTGCAATATTAGTAACAGCTACCTCTAATAATGCTTGATAGTGTTCTATTGGTTTAGATACTTTAGCCTGTATTGCATCATAGTTAAGTTCAGTATTGTGCAAGCCTACTGATTTAATCACATCTAGTATTTTTTTCGCTTGGGTGAAGCTAAATACAACTTCGCCACTGTCTGCCACATAAACTAAGTAGAAAGGTCTTAACGGGTAGTTGTCGTCAACTTGAACGGTGTTATTTATATCTTTTAGACAGAAGATAACACCAGAGCTTAATTGTGCATCTGTGTTTGCAGATTCATTTATGTTAGACAACGAAATTGCACTGAATAAACCAAATGGGCTGTTTTCTAATGTTGCTTCATCTTTTTTCTTTTTTTCTTCTTTCAGAAAAGAGGATAAATCCATACGGAAGTCATTTAGGGTTAAATCAGTGATTGATACACCACCAGAAATATCTTCTAAATCCATAACAGAGTCTTGCAATTGCTTAAGTTGTTTACGTCTGTATTCAAGATCGTTCATCTGCTTTGCGTCTTGCTCTATAACGTTTTCTTCACCTGTAGCTGATATATCTAGCAGAACCATTCTTCCGCTAACACGGGCTTCAAGGTTAATATATTCATCAAGCTCCATGTTAGGCCAGAAGTTAACTAATTGAATAGCCTTGTTGGTTGAACCTAAACGGTCTACACGACCAAAACGCTGAATAATTCGAACAGGGTTCCAATGAATATCGTAGTTAACTAGAAAGTCACAATCTTGCAAGTTTTGACCTTCAGAAATACAGTCGGTAGCTATTAATATATCAATTTGCTGTGTTGCGTCTGGTGCTACTTTATCGCGCTCTTTAGAGATAGGTGAAAAGTGAGTTAATAACATGTTTAACTCATTACCAGCATTAGGCATGGTAGTTTTATTCGTTCCACTACCCGTAATTAACGCACTGTGTATATGTAGTGAACTTTGCGCCCATTGATTGATATTTTTATATAAGTATTCGGCAGTATCTGCAAAAGCGGTGAAAATAATAATTTTCTTGTTTTGTGAATGAACAATGCCGTCATGTACGGTTTCATTTATAGGATTTTCTATTTTGTTGATCATTATGCTTTTTAAATCAGCTAACTTAGCATCTTTACTGGCATTAACTTGTTGCGCTTCATCAACAATACTTTCAAGAAAAACTCTATCTGCTTCAAGATCTTGTCTAAACCTTATTAAGTCGAGATCTTGCAGTAATACTTTAACTTTATTACCAATTAAAAATGGCTCATATTCTGGTGATTCAAGTAAAAGATCTTCAATGTACAGTTCTTCAAACTCATCATTTTCATGTGCTGATATTTTTGATAATAAACCATCTACCTGTCTTAATATTTTTTCTGTGGTTAATCTAAACGAATGAATTGAACTCTCCATACGTTTCAATAAATTTATTCGCATTAGGTGTATTAAACTGTCTTGACGATCTACCTGTTTAAATACTCCTTTACCACCACCTAAGTCCATGTCGTAACGTCTAGCGTATTCACCTTTCTTTTCCATTCTGACGTATTTCAGGGGGGCATAACCAGCCAATGATAAACGTCTAATGGTTTTGTTTATTTCTTGAAGTGGTGGGAAGTTATTGCTGGTATCAATATCAGACTTTATGTTTAATGGCTCTAAACGCTTAGGGAATTTACCCAGTGCGGTTGTATCATAATATTTTTCAATGTGTTTACGTGAACGAGCAATGGTTAATGTATCAAGTAATTTGAAGTAATCAAAATTCATAGAATCGATCAGTTGTTCAACTTTACGTTCATCTGCTTCTTGTTTATTCCATTGATTAAATCGTGTTTGCGCTGTTCTTAAGGTATTTTCAATATTGTTAATACCTTCATCAACCAAAGCAGCATCATTACCTTCAGTAATAAATGCTATTTGATTTTTTAAATCGTTCATACGATTATTTACAGGTGTTGCCGAAAGCATTAATACTTTGGTTTTAACACCAGCACGTATAACTTGCTCCATTAGCCTTTCATATCGGCTTGGCAATTTTTTGTCTGATTTATTAGGTCTATTACGGAAGTTATGTGATTCATCAATAACAATTAAATCGTAGTTTCCCCAATTCAACGTTTCTAAATTGATTTCACCTGTATAACCTTTTACTCGACTCATATCTGTATGATTAAGAACATCATAATTAAAACGATCTTTAGAAAGTAAGTTTCGCTTATCGTTGATGGTATATACAGACCAGTTATCTCTGAGCTTTTTAGGGCAAATAACAAGTACACGATCATTTCTTAATTCGTAGTATTTAATAACAGCTAGAGCTTCAAATGTTTTACCTAAACCAACACTGTCAGCAATGATGCAACCATTGTATTTTTCAAGTTTTTCAATGGCTCCTAAAACACCATCTTTTTGAAAGTTATAAAGCTTGTTCCAAACGAGTGTTTCTTTAAAGCCTGTTTTTACTCTGATGATTCTTTCATCATCTAAATCTTCGACAAAATCTTTGAATAAGTGACATAAGGTTAAAAAATAGATGTACTGAGGTTCGTTGTCTTTACTAAGCTTTTCAACTTCTTTTAGTAATAAGTCTTTAGCTTCTGAAAGTTGATGGTTATTGTTCCAGACTGAATCAAACCAAGAGAGCATTTGTGTTGTTTCGTTAATATCACTTGAGCATGTAATCATATCAAGCGATTCAGACTCAGTTAACCCTATGCCAGCACCTGTAAATTGAGCACCCGTATAGGTAACAGGATTATCAGAATCAAGATGGATAACATTTTGTACTAATGCCCCTTGTTGTTTTACAAGTTTTACTTCAGCTTTTTCAGATACCCATTTAGCAAATTCTTTTGCGATTGATTGTTGATCTAATTTATTACGATAACGAGTTTCGAACTTCGTACCTGTTAGCTCACCAAAGGGAGAAGTATTAGATGTGGTGGACGCTACAAAGCCTTTGAATTGAGAAAAAATAATCCTACATTTTTCGAGTGAATCAAACTCTGATTTCAAGTCATCATATGCATAAATAGAAAATAAGCCCGTTAATACTGAAAGCTTATTTCCTGCTTCAATATTTTGGCTTAACTCTTGGTGTAATTTTTTAGTTTTGATATTAATAATCAATTTATAGCCCTTCCTAGCTATTACTACTGTTATTATTTAGCCGTTTCATCATACCCTGGTGCAATAGCTAAATTTTCCGCTCCGTATAACGTTTGTCTATTTCTAAGCCAAAGTTGATACTCACCACCTTTTAAACTTGCCTCTTCTGTACAGTCAACATTCCAACGCCTTAACAAGTAACCGACAAGTGCAGCTCTAACAGTTAGTTGCAACACTCCTTTATCCATACCATAATCAAGCTCTATTGCTTGAGGATATTGAACATTAGTTGGGTGAGGAACTATGTGTAAGTCCATTTTTCTCATCCATTGGTTATCTTCTATGGCTGTTTCAAACTCTTCTACTGGCTTATCTAGCAAAGTAACTTTTGAAATGCGCGTGAGAACAAAGTCACGAAATGAATTTGTTTTTCGGTCATAACCTCTTACATGCCAACGTAAACCATTATCAATGATTGTATGTGGAACAATTTCTCTCGCCTTTGATCCAGATGATAATGATGTATAAATAATTGAAATTGCTTTGCCTTTTAAAACCGCTTGTACAATTTTTGCGACAATAAATATGTCAGGAACATTAAGTTGTAATGGTGCATCAACAGGAAATGCCACTTCCATTACGCCATCAAAACCATCACTTATCTTATGAGATAATTTGGCTAATGTTTGTTTTGAATTGTAACTGAAGAGTGGTTTAAAGTTTTTCGATTGGAGATAAGTGCGGTCTTGAGCGTTAAAGTCTATGTTTTGGGGAGCAAGCTCTTTATATAATGTTAAATCTCTGGTGGCATTTGCCATGCCCATTTCAAACTTTTCGGTAAGCTCTTTACGGTTGATAGAGCCTTTAAATAACAAACTAAAATCGATAAAAGACAACCTTTGCTTTTGAGCAAAAGTTAGTTTTTCGATTCCTTCGGTATTCTTATATTTTTCAGCAATTATACTCATAACAATAAAAGACCAGCACTGTAATCATTTTGATTATAGTAATGTATCTAGTTTGCTTAAGTTGTCAATACTTTAGTTCATCTTAATACATAAATATTAGTTAATCCTTACGGGACAATAATTACTTAACTTTATGAACACGATGATTAAATAGAAGTTATCCATTAATTCATTACCCTTTTCTAACTCCATATTTTTAATAGATTTAAAATTGTTATTACATGGGACATTAAAATGGTGACTCGAAATTGGCGATTACTTGTTGACGAAAATTTCCAATAATATCTAGATAGGCAGTGTGTTGTTTAATATTAGCGCTATTTTCTGCCTGATCAAAAAACGAAATTAATGGCTCTTCTGTATCATCTTTATTCTCATGGTCATTTAAAGCATGTGATCTTATTTTTTTGTTGCTTGTATCAGTTGGTGAGAAGTATCCATTTTTTAGCAAGTTTTGATTTGGTACCTCTTGGTTAAGTTGGTGTGCAAACTCGCTTAAACTTGGCTCAGAGAAAGTATACAACCATGCTTTTTCATTACTTGTTTGTGTAATACGAAGAATTCTACCTAATATTTGCCTAAAATATAGTTCCGTTTTTATTCGGCTAAGATGACAGCACACTTGTAGCCTTGGAATATCAGTTCCTTCAGAGATCATACCTACACTTATTATCCATGCTTGCTGACTTTGCCTAAAGTTATTAATGATATCAGCTGCATTGGCTTGTTTGTGTGTAACAACAATTGCGTCTTGGTTAAAATATAACGTCATTAAATTATAAATGTCGTTCGCGTGTGTTACCGAGGAAGCGACAATTAAGCCACCTGCATTACCATTTTCAAGTCTTATAGTTTTGAGCTTCTCTATAGCACGAGCCAGAATATATTTTAACGCCGTTGTATTTTGTACTAGCTCGCTATAACTGATGATATTTTTATTGAACAACTCGATAAAACTAGTGAACGTTTGCGATTCGACCTCTTTTTTAGTGATAACAATATTTTCATTATCAATAAGAACAATATTAGGTTTTCGGCAAACCTTGTCATTAATTGCTTGAGATAAGCCATAAATAAAATCACACTTTATTTTTCCATCAGGATTTGAGTATTCTGATAACGTGATAGGCAGTGTATCTGAACGCCAAGGGGTTCCTGAAAGAGCAAGAGTATATGTCGCTTTATTTTTAATATAAGAAAGAATTGGCTCTCCCCAAGCATTAACATTACCTTCTGAATCACCCGCGCAATGATGAATTTCATCGAATATAACGAGCACTTTATAATTCGCTAATATTTCCCAAAACTCTTCATTTAAATAAAGCATTGATTGATACGTATATGATTTTCCTACAGCACCTATCACTCCATCGAATCGAGCACCTAATACATCGCTAAACGTATATTTAATACTATTAGCTACCGTTATGCTTGGTGAGAAGCAAATAACAAAGTCAATTAATCCATTGTGCTTTAATTGTTTAGCAAGGACGGCGGCCATTCTTGTTTTTCCTGCGCCAGGTGTTGCTAGACACATAAAATGCCTGCTTTTTTTGTATTTATTTAGTGCTGAACGTATACATTGTTTTTGCCATTGCCTTAATTTCATTGTTGATGACTCAGTTCAACTTTTTCAATAATATTTTTTACTGCTGTGATTTTTCCTAGCAACTGATTCGAATGGTTTCTCGCTGTTAAAAAGTGTGATTCAAGTATCGCTTTCATTGCCGGTGCAATAGTAAAAAGACGTTTATATTCTTCTGACTCAGCAATACTCGACTGAAAATCAACTTCGTATTGAGTAAGTTGTATTTTTAAGGTTTTAATTACACTTTCATTTTTATTGTTGGGCTCTGTGTAACCCTCCCTTAAAATCAGAATCATTTCAATAGAGTTTTCCGTTAAACTAAACCCAACGGAGAATGATAATGAAAAATAAACGATTTACCGAAGCACAAATTTTTGCCATTTTAAAAGAAGGTGAATCAGGTGCACTCATTGTGCCTGATTTATGCCGTAAGCATAATGTTGGCCAAAGCACTTATTATCAATGGAAATCTAAGTACGGTGGGATGCAAGTATCAGACTTGGCTAAACTTAAAGCGCTTGAAGATGAAAATAGAAAGCTCAAGAAAATGTTTGCTGATGTTAGTTTGCAAAACATGGCACTTAAAGATGTAATTGAAAAAAAGTTGTAAAGCCATCTCAGCGAAAGCAGTTAGCCGAGTATGCACATGTGCAGCTCGGTTTAGGTGTTGTGCTGGCTTGTGATACGTTTTGTATCAGTCGGTGTACGTATTATTATCAGTCTAAATTGGTAGATGATAGTGAAATCATTGATGCCCTTTCTACGCTTGCGCAAAAACATACCACATATGGCTTTCGTAAATTATTCAAGCGATTACGGCTGTTAGGTTATGCGTGGAACCATAAACGCGTATATCGTATTTACTGTGGCTTAAAACTTAACCTACGCCGTAAAGGTAAAAAGCGTTTACCGACAAGAGCACCTGAGCCGCTGGCTGTACCAACTAGCGCTAATGATTGTTGGTCGATGGATTTTATGAGTGATAATTTATACTCAGGTAAGCATTTTCGTACGTTCAATGTCATCGATGATTACAATCGTGAGTTGTTAGCAATTGAAGTGGATATGAGTTTACCAGCGCAGCGAATTGTACGGGTACTTGATAGGATTGCAGCTTACCGAGGTTATCCAAAACGGCTTCGCCAAGATAATGGGCCTGAATTTATCTCACATGCCCTTGCATTATGGTCAGAGCAACATGGCGTAAAACTTGATTTTATTAAGCCAGGAAAACCGACACAAAATGCTTATATTGAACGATTTAATCGTACTTACCGTAATGAGGTTTTAGATTGCTACTTGTTTGAATCCTTGACACAAGTGCGTGAAATCACTGATAGTTGGATGGTGGAATACAATTATGAAAGACCACATGAGTCGTTAAATGATTTGCCACCTATGATGTACGAGAAATTAAACCAAGGAAACTCTATTTAGATCTGATCTATAAATGGGGTGGTTACACACTCATTAACGATATACAACGAAATCCTTATGATGGCATTGGCAAACCTGAACCTTTAAAGCATGGTTTAGCTGGATATTGGTCAAGGCGAATAAATGACGAGCATCGCATAGTATATAAACAACAAAATGATACGATTTTAATAGCCCAGCTACGATACCACTACAGCACATAACGCCTAACTAACGCCGTTTTAGGCGGCAAAAAGTAGTTGGCTATAATTTGTGAGGTACGAACAAAGCCAACTGTTATTTGTCCTTTTAAACAAGCCCCCATCGAAGACTGGTGTCAATTTAAAGAAAAATGGAATAGTTTAATATCAATCACTATGCCATTTTTCTTCAAACTTCATGAAGTAAGCTCAGTAGTTTATTAACGGTCTTCTTTTTCCAGCAATTCCATTAATCCAACCAATGCTGCGAACAGAACTGCCCCCACAGGCCAAACAATCCAAGTTACCCCCCAATCCATCGTCCACAAACTCCAGCCAAGATAAATGGCTACTAACAAAGGCCAATAGAATGCAGCAAGTTGCTCGGCACGTTTGGTACGTCTGCTTTTTTCTGACTTTAGACTACTCTCTTTCAGAATATTGTTATAGGCATCGTATTTAGCGGATACCGGAACAACAATGTATATGCCAGTTGCGATTAGGAGAAACAGCACAATTAGCATCATTAAAATTATATCTGCCCCACCGAAGAACATGCTAACCAACATCAGAGGTACAAAACTGATAATGAACATGAATATACCTACTGATAATCTTAGATTATAGCTAGGTCTGAATTTTTGTAATTTTTCACTAATAACACTGTGCACACCATAGTCCAACTCAAATGGCTCATTTTCTATTGGATCTATGTTACTTTTATATTGGTTGGTTCTGATAAACAAATTTACTCCAATAGAGACCATTATCAATATACTGATAACACCTATTGCTGCTGCAACATGGCCGGTCAGATTTAATCGATTTGTTTCAACCATTGCCAAAAGGAACAACAGTGGTACTACTGAGCAGAGACAAAGCACAACCCCCTTAGTAACTAAGCCCGACACGCTCATTTTATTGTCAACATACTGCAATGCTTGCTCTAAGCTAATTTTATTGAGGCCATGCTCTATACCTTCACTGATGGTATCAAATGTTTCGATATCATCCTTAAGTAATGAGTCAGTTGAAACGTTAAAAATATCCGCTAACATAATGATTTTATTTAAATCAGGTATGCTGTTAGCACTTTCCCATTTAGAGACTGACTGCCTAGAAATGTTCATCTTTTCAGCTAGCTCTTCCTGCGACCAACCAAGCTGTTTTCTTAATTTGATAATTTTATCTGCTAATATCATAAGGTTTATTTCTTCATCTGTTATTGAGCGGTCAGCATAGGAAATCAGGCAGTTGCAGACCAGCAAGTCAGCTTGTTAATTTGTCAACTACCGGTTGCATTTTGAATTATTTAGTTAAATTTACCGCATTTGTTAGAATATTAACAAGTTAACTTCAAAAGGTTTTTAGCTGCCTACTGATTTTAGCTGATTCATATAAAGTAAAATTCTATGGTAGGTTTTGCGATCAAAACGCACTAAACTAACCACACAATCAACAGAGTTTTTTATGAATTTTTCAAATTCCAGATTAACATAAAGAGTTGTCCAGCTATCGCAGTGGATACGCATATTTATCGGGTAATTAACAACTAAGTAATTCAATAGGAGCAATGATGCAATATTTACATACTATGGTACGTGTTTTTGATTTAGAGCAATCATTAGATTTTTATGTTAATAAACTAGGCTTAACTGAACTACGTCGCGTTGACCATGAACGAGGCCGCTTTACTTTGGTTTTTCTGGCGACAGCACCAGGTGAACCAGAGCTTGAACTCACTTATAACTGGGATCAAACTGAAAGCTATGACAATGGTAGAAACTTTGGTCATTTAGCCTATCGGGTAGAAAACATATATCACGTATGCCAAGCATT
>Ga0316206_1002280_pt1 | contig 13442 bp, 13 predicted proteins | sample 6monthpyrite_MG_FD_204942 | JGI IMG/M metagenome (GOLD analysis project Ga0316206, IMG submission 204942) | Microbial mat bacterial communities from mineral coupon in-situ incubated in ocean water Damariscotta River, Maine, United States -... | ecosystem: Environmental > Aquatic > Marine >...
GGACGGGTGTGCGCTGTGGCAAACCGAAAAGGCCGCGCAAGTCAGCGAAAAGACTGAACATCATTTGCCCAGCGAGACCCAGGGCGATTGTCCCTGACAAGGCCAGGCCACTATTGAGTGTTGCCGAGGTCAGCATAACGGTAATCGCGCCGGATACGCCGCCCAGATAGACCCAGACAGGCGGCCGCGTCACCCGCGCCCGCTTTGGTCTCAGGACAAGCAGGAACAGCATGGCCGCAACCGTCCCGGTCAGATGCGGCACCCAGGACGCAAAGAACAACGAGCCATAGGCCGCCAATGTGCCATTGAACAGCACCATGAACGACAAAAGGCCGCCCGTGCCAAAGGCGGCGGCAAAGTAGAGAGGGTGAATTGGTTCGGTGCGCCGCGACATAGTCGCTGGTGTCTAGCTTTCAGACGAGGAACGCAATTGCAGCTGGTGCTTTACCGCGCCAAAATGCTGCTTGGGCTGTTCGGGGCGTGACGATTTGATGTTTTGCAACTGCCCAATCAAGACCCGTTGCGGCTTGGAAAGCCACAATGCCGCATAGCGCGACATCCATGTAGGCAGTGCATCGACCGCACGCGCATGCAGTACGATCTTCTTTTCCTGTGGGGTCAGATCATCAAAGGGAATGTTGCAATGCTGCTTGCGCAGCAAGTCCACGCTGAGCGCCGTCAACCGCGGCTGATCGTTATGGTCAGGTGGAGCAGTGATTGCTGATTGATAGGTTTCAGCCAGATTGGCGTTCAGAGCGGCAAAGCGACGCTTTACCACCAAATGACCAATCAGCCCCAGAAGGGCCATACCAATTAACACTGAGACAAGACTGACTGACAAATCAAACCCTCAACACTGCTCCTGGATACCGCATATTGTGTGCATTTGTCGACAATTAGTCCAAATATGTACTTTACTGGGCCTCAGGAACAACACTGCGGCAATCAGATGGCGGAGGGGTCGTTGACACCCTGCGAATCCCCACTATAAGCCGCCCATTCATTGGTGTTGGTGGCCCGCGCAAGCGGAACCCTGTCGCCCCGGCAAAATCCGGGGAAAGGACAACGCCCTTCACGCCCTTCGGGGTACTTTTAGAAGGAGATCAGCGTATGACTAAACGTACCGCTGCCAAGTACAAAATTGACCGCCGGATGGGCGAAAACATCTGGGGTCGTCCAAAATCCCCCGTCAACCGCCGTGAATATGGCCCCGGCCAGCACGGTCAGCGCCGCAAGGGCAAACTGTCCGACTTCGGCATCCAGCTGCGCGCCAAGCAAAAGCTGAAGGGGTATTACGGCGACCTGACAGAAAAGCAGTTCCGCCGCATCTACGGCGAAGCCGAGCGTGTGAAGGGTGACACTGGTGAAAACCTCATCGGTCTGCTGGAGCGTCGCCTCGACGCCGTTGTTTACCGGGCCAAGTTTGTTCCAACCGTCTTTGCAGCCCGCCAGTTCGTGAACCACGGCCACGTCAAGGTGAACGGCAATAAAGTGAACATCCCGTCTTACCGCGTAAAAGAAGGCGACGTGATTGAAGTACGTCAGAAATCCAAGCAGCTTGAGCTGGTTTTGGTCGCCTCCCAACTGCCTGAGCGCGATGTGCCTGATTACATGGATGTCGACCACAACAAGATGACAGCGACCTTCACACGTACACCCGGTCTGAGCGATGTGCCTTACCCGGTGACGATGGAACCAAACCTTGTCGTCGAATTCTACGCCAAGAACTGATCTCTGACGCTGTCAGGCATCGCCCCGGACGCGATCCGGGATCTGAAATTCAAGGTCGCCCAAATGGGCGACCTTTTTCGTTTCTGTAACCTTCAAGGCAATTGATGTCGCGAAAGGGCAAGCAAAGCGCAATCGGTTCATCATTATTGCGACCATGACACCGATCAACTTTGTGCACGGCCTGACCTGGACGGTGCTGCCGCAAGATGTGCGAACGCAGGTCAAGCTTTGCCTGCTTGATCTTATTGGTGTGGGGATCGCTGGGCGTGCCACACGCCTTTCGGAGATCATTCATAGCTATGTGGCGACCGAACATGCAGGTCATATGACTTTGCCATTTGACCGCAGGTCGGCCTCTGCAACCGGGGTGGCATTGGCCTATGGCATGACCATCGACAGTATTGATGCACATGATGGCTTCAATCCGGCCAAGGGCCATATCGGCTGCCCGCTTTGGCCAGCGGTCTTTGTGAATGCTGCACAAGCGCGCGGTGAAGAGCTGCTGACGACTTTGGCAATGGGGTATGAGTTTGGCGCCCGTTGCAGCATCGCACAACATCAAAGCGTGCCGGATTATCACACATCCGGCAGTTGGGGTGCCGTGGCGGCTGCGGCGGCAAGTGCGCGCCTGCAAGCGCTAAGCCCGAACGTCACACGAGAGGCCCTGGGAATTGCCGAATACCACGGCCCTCGCAGCCAGATGATGCGGGTGATTGACCATCCGACGATGCTCAAGGACGGCTCAGGGTGGGGCGCCATGTGCGGGGTTTCTGCCGCCCGTCTTGCCGCCAACGGCTTTACCGGCGCGCCGGCGATCACCGTTGAAGAGCAACCGGATGCTTGGGCGGACCTGGGCCAACGCTGGTATCTGCGCGAGCAATATTTCAAGCCTTATCCGGTCTGCCGCTGGGCACAGGCCCCGGTCGAAGCAATACTGGCGCTGCGCAGGCGCCATCAGTTGCGACCCGATGGAATCGCACAAATCACGATCGAGAGCTTCCACGAGGCCACGAGGCTTGCGAAGGCCGCGCCCCAAACGACCGAAGAGGCACAATATTCCACATCCTACCCTGTCGCTGTCGCCGCCGTGCTTGGGCGATTGGACGCCTCTGACATTGCCGGGGAGGCGCTGCAAAACGCAGACGTCCTCCGCCTGTCCAAAACGCTGATCATGCGCGAAAACAGCGAAGCAAACAGGGCTTTCCCGCTGCGGCGCATGGCGCGCGTTTGTGTTGAATTACATGACGGGCGAAGGGTGGAAAGCGAGTGGCACGAACCCATGTGGGAGCATACCGATCCGCCCACCGCCGCACAGTTGCACGCAAAGTTCAGCACTTACGCCGCACCCGTCATTGGAACAGACCGGGCCGAGGCCATCCGGTCCGCCGTTCTGGCGCTCGATCAGACCCCCGCTGCGACGCTGCTGGGCCTGCTGACCCAGCCGATCCGAGGATAACCTCCCGCCGCGCTCCCTGCCAACTCACCCTCGCACACCTTCGCACTGGCCTTGCACCGGGCAGGGCGATAGAACGGGCGAAACGACACGGGAACGACATTCATGGCTGACGGCATCGAACCTCAACCGGGCATTTTGGACATCGCACTTTATCAGGGCGGCGCATCGCATCTGGAAGGCGTCCGCAATGTGCTCAAGCTGTCGTCAAACGAAAACCCCCTTGGCCCCAGCGATGCCGCGAAAGAGGCGGTCGTGCGGGCCACCCACAGCCTGCACCGCTATCCGCCTACCGATCACGCAAGCCTGCGCGCGGCGATTGCCGAGGTCTGGAGCGTGGACGCTGTGCGGGTATTTTGCGGCGTCGGCTCGGGCGATGTGCTGAAACTGCTGGCCGAGGCTTATGCCGGCCCCGGCGATGAGGTTCTGTTCACTGAACACGGCTTTTCGATGTATCCGATCTACGCCCATGCCTGTGGCGCGACCCCTGTGGTGGTGCCTGAGAATGAGAGGGTCGTGGATGTCGATGCGATCCTTGCCGCCTGTACCGATAAGACCAGGCTGGTCTTTATCGCCAACCCGGCAAACCCCACCGGCACGATGATCGGCCAGTCCGAGGTCGCGCGTCTGGCCGAGGGGCTGCCGCCGCAGACGCTTCTGGTGCTGGACGGGGCCTATGCGGAGTTTGTCGATGGGTTTGATGCAGGCAAAGCGCTGGTCGAGGCGCGGGACAATGTATTTATGTCGCGCACCTTTTCAAAGATCTACGGACTTGGTGGCATGCGCGTCGGCTGGGGCTATGGCCCGCAGGCGGTCATCGATGTGCTGAACCGGATCAGAGGTCCGTTCAACCTGTCCGCCCCGGCACTTGCTGCGGCTGAAGCCGCTGTGCGCGACACCGAACACACCGAGAAATGCCGGATCGAAAATGCCAGATGGCGCGACTGGCTGGCCAATGCGCTGGCCGAACTGGGGGTGCCGTCGGATACCTCTACCGCCAATTTCATCCTCGCCCGTTTCGCCGATGAGACCGAAGCAAACGCCTGCGACGACCATCTGCGCAGCGAAGGCATTATCGTGCGGCGCGTTGCAGGCTATGGCCTGCCACATTGCCTGCGCATTACCGTGGGCGATGAAAGTGCCTGCCGCCGTGTGGCCCATGCGGTCGCCCAATTCAAAGGCGCGAAATAATGGCCCAGATTTATGACCGCGTTGCGCTGATCGGCCTTGGGCTGATTGCCTCTTCGATGTGCCACGCCATGCGGCGCGCCGGGTTGGCGGGCGAAATCGCAGGCTATGCCCGCTCTGCCGAGACCCGCAAGATCGCGCGGGACATTGGCCTGTGTGATGTCGTGTGCGAAAGTGCCGCCGAAGCGGCGAAAGGCGCCGATCTGGTCGTGCTTTGTGTGCCGGTCGGCGCGATGGACAGCGTGGCGCGCGAAATCGGTCCGGTCCTGAAGCCGGGGGCGACGGTCAGCGATGTGGGATCGGTCAAGCGCACCGTGATTGACGCCGTAGGGCCGCATGTGCCCAAGGGCGTCCACTTCATCCCTGCACACCCGCTGGCAGGCACCGAACACTCCGGCCCGCGGTCGGGCTTTGCCGCGCTTTTTGACAACCGCTACACGATCCTTGTGCCGGTCGAGGGGAGCGATCCGCAGGCCATTGAACGGCTCACCGCGTTCTGGTCTGGTCTGGGCGCGTTGACCGAAACGATGGACGCCGAGCATCACGATCTGGTGCTGGCCGTCACCAGCCATACGCCGCACCTGATTGCCTATACGATGGTGGGTGTCGCTGACGATCTGCGACGGGTGACTGATAGCGAAGTCATCAAATACTCTGCCGCCGGTTTCCGCGACTTTACGCGGATTGCGGCTTCTGATCCGGTCATGTGGCGCGATGTGTTCCTCGGCAACAAGGAAGCGACGCTGGAAATCCTTGGTCGCTTCACTGAAGAATTATTCGCGCTGCAACGCGCCATCCGACAAGGCGATGGTGATTATCTGCACGCCTATTTCACCCGCACCCGCGCCATCCGGCGTGGCATCATCGAAGCGGGTCAGGATACAGATGCGCCGGACTTTGGCCGCACAAAGAATAGAAAAGAGTAAGTTGCAAGCGGGCACCTGCCTCAGCGGTTGCGCGTACGATCCCGAAACACAGGCGGCCTACTCTGGCCTTTACCCTTTTGCAGGCGCGCCCTATAAACGCGGTCATGTTGCGGCAGATGATCATAAGCATTATTTGCCCGGCGGTTTGAACACCTCAGACCTGCCGGGAAAAGGTGTCTGCGGATGCGCACCGATCTCTCACGATATCCCCCCGAATGACTGCTTGAAGGACGCCACACATGTGCGCCGAAACACCCGACTATAAACAAACCCTCAACCTGCCCCGCACCGATTTTCCGATGCGTGCCGGATTACCCAAACGCGAGCCTGAATGGCTGGCGCGTTGGGAAAAGATCGGCGTCTATGACCGCCTGCGCGACAAGGCCGAGGGCCGCAAGCCCTTCACCTTGCACGATGGCCCGCCTTACGCGAACGGGCATCTGCACATTGGCCATGCCCTGAACAAGATCCTCAAGGATATGGTTGTGCGTTCTCAGCAGATGATGGGCCGGGACGCCCGCTATGTGCCGGGCTGGGATTGTCACGGTTTGCCGATTGAATGGAAAATCGAAGAGCAATACCGCGCCAAGGGCCGCAACAAGGATGACGTGGATGTCGTCGATTTCCGACAGGAATGCCGCAAGTTTGCCGAAGGCTGGGTCGATATCCAGCGCAGCGAGTTCAAGCGTCTGGGCATCACCGGCAACTGGGCGGACCCCTATCTGACGATGAATTTCCACGCCGAGCGCGTGATCGCTGAGGAATTCCAGAAGTTCCTGATGAACGGCACGCTGTATCAAGGCTCCAAGCCCGTGATGTGGTCGCCGGTTGAAAGGACAGCGCTGGCCGAGGCGGAGGTGGAATATCACGATCGCCAGACCGATGCGATATGGGTGCGGTTTCCTGTTCTGAATGTAGAAAGAACGGGCGTAGTTGGCGACGGAGCTTCACTGACCGGAGAATTTGGTGCAAGTACCAAGATAAAAGAGTTGAACGAAGCGAAGGTCCTGATCTGGACGACTACCCCTTGGACCATCCCACAAAACCGGGCGGTCTGTTTTGGCCCCGCGATCTCCTATGGCCTATATGAAATTGTAGGCCTTCCAGAGGAGTGCTGGGCCACCATCGGTGAAAAGATGATCGTGGCTGATGCGCTCGCCGAAGAAGTCTTTGCCGCCGGCCGTCTGACCGGCGACGATATGTTCCGCCGTATCCGCGATGTCTCGAACGATGAACTGTCGGCGCTGACCCTCGCCCACCCTCTACGCGGTGCCGAAGGCGCGAACGGTGAATGGGACTTCGACGTGCCGTTGTTGCCCGGCGATCACGTGACAGACGATGCCGGTACGGGCTTTGTGCATACCGCGCCCAGCCACGGTGACGACGACTATGCGATCGGGGTCAGGCATGGCCTGCCGATGACCTACAACATTCTTGACGACAGCTCTTATCGGGCTGATCTGCCGTTCTTTGGGGGTGAATGCATCCTGAAGCCAAATGGCAAGCCCGGTGGGGCGAACAAGGCGGTGATCGACAAGCTGACCGAGGTGGGCGCGCTGCTTGCCCGCAAGCGCCTGACGATCTCGGACGCGCATAGCTGGCGGTCCAAAGCGCCGGTGATCCGCCTGAACCGTCCGCAGTGGTTTGCCGCCATCGACAAAACGGTCGGTGACGGGCAGGACACCTACGGCACCACGATCCGTGAACGGGCGCTGCGCTCGATCGATGAATTGGTCACCTGGACCCCGCAAACCGGGCGCAACCGCCTTTATTCGATGATCGAAGCGCGCCCTGACTGGGTGCTCTCGCGGCAACGTGCATGGGGTGTGCCACTGACCTGTTTCGTAAAAAAGGACGCGCAGCCGACCGACCCCGACTACCTGCTGCGCAATGCGGCGGTGAACGCGCGCGTGCTGGAAGCATTCGAGAACGAAGGCGCCGACGCCTGGTACAAGGACGGCGCAAAAGAGCGGTTCCTGGGCAATGACGCTGATCATGACGCCTACGATCAGGTTTTTGATATCCTTGATGTCTGGTTCGACAGCGGATCGACCCACGCCTTTGTTCTGCGCGACCGCGCGGACGGGTCCGAGGACGGCATGGCAGATGTCTATCTGGAAGGCACTGACCAGCATCGGGGATGGTTTCATTCGTCGATGTTGCAGGCCTGTGGCACAATGGGCCATGCGCCATACCGGGCCGTCGTGACACATGCGTTCACGCTGGATGCCAAGGGCGAAAAGATGTCCAAATCGCTGGGCAATATCATCGCCCCGGAAAAGGTCGTGCAGCAATATGGCGCAGACATCCTGCGCCTTTGGGTGGCGACAACTGACTACAAGCATGACCACCGGATCGGTGATGAAATCCTGAAAGGTGTGGCCGACAGCTATCGTCGCCTGCGCAATACCTTGCGGTTCATGCTGGGCGCGCTGGCCGATTTCGGCGAGGCAGACCGGATCGCCCCAGGCGAGATGCCGGAATTGGAGCGCTGGGTGCTGCATCGACTGGCGGAGCTGGATGCGCAGGTCCGTGAGGGCTATGCAAAATACGACTTTCAGGGCGTGTTTCAGGCGATCTTTACCTTTGCCACGGTCGAGCTTTCGGCGTTCTACTTCGATATCCGCAAAGACGCACTCTATTGCGACGGTGATACATCGCGCCGCCGTGCCGCGCGCAGCGTGCTGGATATCCTGTTCCACCGGCTAACCAAATGGCTGGCGCCGATGCTGACCTTCACCATGGAGGAAGTCTGGCTGGAACGGTTCAGTGATGATGAGGGCTCGGTCCATCTGGAGGATTTTGCAGAGACCCCAGCGGCTTGGCGCGACGATGCTCTGGCCGCCAAATGGGCCGAAATGCGCAAGGTGCGCCGTGTCGTGACAGGCGCGCTGGAGGTGGAGCGGACCGCCAAGGTGATCGGCGCCTCATTGGAAGCGGCACCGACGGTCTATGTCAGCGCAGATGCTGCCAAGCTGCTGGAAACCGTCAGCTTTGACGATCTGTGCATCACATCCGGGATCACCGTTTCAACCGATGCGGCGCCCGAAGATGCATTCCGTCTGGATGAAGTGGCCGATGTGGCAGTTGTCTTTGCACATGCGACCGGCGAAAAATGCCAGCGCTGCTGGAAGATCCTGCCGGATGTGGGCACCCACACGCACGCTGGTGTCTGTGGCCGGTGCGATGCGGCGCTTGGCTGATGCAATACGGTGATCCCCAATCTGTTGAACGCATGCAGGCGGATTTTGACCGCCAAGGTGCTATGTCAACCATGGGGATCACCGTGTCAGACGTCGCACCCGGACGTGTCGTTCTGGAAATGCCGTTCAATCCGGCGTTTTCTCAGCATCACGGGTTTCTTCATGCCGGGGTGACCACCTCGGGCATGGACAGCGCCTGCGGTTTCGCGGCCTTCACGCTGATGGGGGCAGACAGCGAGGTGCTGACCGTTGAATTCAAGTGCAGCTTTCTGGCGCCTGCGCGCGGACAATCGTTTCGGTTTATAGGCGAAGTCATCAAGCCGGGGCGCACGCTGACATTCACCCAAGGGCACGCCATTGCGATTGACGCGGGCAAGCAAACCAAGGTTGCCACGATCACCGCGACAATGATGGCGGTACGCGGGCTCAAGGCATGATTTGCGCGGCATCCCCGGTCGGTCCCTTGGGCGCGCGTGCGGTGGAAGGGGCCGTGACAGAGCTGGTCTGGGGGCGGGGCGGGAACCTGACCGATGGGCCATTGCACCGGCAGGTTTGCGATGAAATGACCGCCTATTTCGCGGGTAATTTGCAACAATTCCAAACCCCTGTGGCCCCGCGCGGCAGCGGTTTTCAGCAAGGTTTCTACGCCGCGCTCTGCGATATTCCTTACGGTGAAACGCGGACCTACGGCGAACTGGCCAAAGAACTTGGCGTTTCGGCACAAGCGATTGGTCAGGCCTGCGGAGCCAATCCGATTGCAATCCTCATTCCCTGCCACCGGGTGCTGGCTGCGGATGGTTTGGGCGGCTACTCCGGGGCAGGCGGGATAGAGGCAAAAGTGGCCTTGCTGCGGCATGAAGGCGCGGCCGGATTGTTGATCTAGGCGGCTTTGCGCAATGGAATGATCTGCTGCGCGACCCCGGCAAAAAGCAGATAGACCGATGTCAGGATTAACCCCCAATGCGCCCAGCTGTTGGGATTGAAATCAACCCAAGCCACCCAACCCGCAAAGAGCGTCCACCCCAGTGCCATTGGCAACGTCACCAACCGCCACCGTTCTGTCCGTACCGGATGCACGAATTTGACAGGGACAAACATTGTGATTGCAAGGCAGCCCACCAGCACCAGCGACACCCAGAAATTCGGCTGCAACGCAAAAATCACCAGCACGACCATGTTCCAGCACCCCGGAAATCCCGAAAAGGAATTATCCTTCGTTTTCATCCGGGTATCGGCGAAATACATAGCCGAAGCAAAGGTGATGATGATGATCGCGGTCCAGCCCGTCCAACCCGGCAACAGGCCCGACTTGAACAGCGCATAGGCAGGCACAAAAACATACGTCAGATAGTCGATGATCAGATCCAGCAGCACGCCATCAAAGGCAGGCGCGTTGGTGTTCACGTCATATTTTCGGGCCAGAGGGCCATCGATCCCATCAACAAAGAAAGCGACAACGAGCCACAGAAACATCAGGCTCCATTGTTCTTCCACAGCGGCCAGCATTGCCAGCATCGCAAAGACCGCACCGGAGGCGGTGAACAGATGAACGAAAAGAGCTTTGGTGCGAAGTGTCATGAGAACCTGTCATGGTAGAAAAAAGGCGGGGGGGCAACCGTTTGTCAGGCTTTCGGATGCGCCTTTTTGTAAACTGACATCAACTGAGCGGCATCAACGGCCGTATAGGCCTGTGTGGTGGACAGCGAGGCGTGTCCCAAAAGCTCCTGAATGGCGCGCAAATCACCTCCAGCGGCCAGCAGATGCGTGGCAAAGGAATGCCGCATTGCATGGGGTGTGACCGTAGCGGGCAAGCCCAGTTGCAGGCGGGCCTGTTCCATCACTTTCTGGATCGCCCGTGGCGCGAGTACGCCACCTCGGATCGCGCGGAAAATGGGTTGGTCGTCGGTGACTCGATAAGGGCACAGCCGCACATAGGCATCAACGGCAACGCGCGCGGCCTCAATGACCGGAACGATGCGTTCCTTGTTGCCCTTGCCGATGATGCGCAGCACCTGTGGCAGAGGCACATCGGCCCCGGTCAGGCCCAAAGCCTCTGAAATCCGCAGCCCGCACCCGTAAAGCAGCGTGACCACCGCAGTATCCCTTGCGGCCACCCAAGCTTCTTTTGCTTGCAGGTCAACCGTTTCGATCATGGCTGAGGCGGCATCGACCTCCAGTGGGCGGGGCAGTTTGCGCTGGAACTTAGGTGCGCGGGCTGACAGGACAGCCGTGGGTTCAAACCCCTCACGCTCTGCCAGCCAGCGGTAGAAGGACTTGACGGCTGAAAGCGACCGCGCCAGAGACCGCGCGCCCACGCCGCGCACCCGTTCATGGGCCATCCATGCGCGCATATCGCGCACGGTGACGCGGGCAATCGGGGCTAGCCCCTGACTGCCGCCATTGTGCTGGGTCATGAACGCCAGAAACCCCAGCACATCGGCCTGATAGGCCTTCAGCGTGTTTTCAGCCGCACCTGCCAGTGCGCGCTGGCCTGCCAGCCACGCGCCCATTGCGTCAGACAATGCCGGCGCAATCATGGTTTCACGCCAGCCAGCGGCGCACGACCCGTTCAAACACGCCAACAAAAAACGTCAGCAGATCGGTGCCTTGCTGCGGGGTGAATTGCAGCGGGTCCTCACTGCCCATCACCAGCAAAGCGGGCAGGCGATCGGGGCCAAGGTCAACCTTCAGGCAGGCCTCGGATTTGATGTACTCGGCCCGCGCGCCATAAAGGCTGCCACCGACCTTGTGGAATTCACGCAGCGTGATCTGGCGCGCAGGCATGTTGCGGCCAAGGGTGACGTAGCCTTCGACAAACCCTTCGGGCATGATTGCCACGGCTGCGCCTGCGCTTTTATGCGAATCTTGCAGATTGCTTTCCAACACCAAACGCACCGCATCAACCCGCAGGATGTCGGCCACCTCGCCAGAGAGGTCCGATAGAAAGCGCTCAAACGTGCTGGCATCGAGCATCCGCAGGATGGCGCGGTGAATTTGGTTGGTGCCCGCGAGGTTGTCATAGGCGGCGGCGATCACGTTGCGGTGCGTGTCCTCAAGCCGGTCGAAGCGCGCTTCGAGCCTTTCCATCGCGACGGAACGGAGATCGACGATGTTGCCCTTGGCCTGATCTGCGTTCACGCCGACAAGGGCGCGCATCACATCGGCATCTTCCAAAAGGACATCAGGGTTTGCGATGATCTTCTCACGAAGGTCATCGGCCATAAGTTGTTTGTTCATGAGCCTGCTCTGCTTAGTGTTTTTTGCAGGCTAGCAGAGGGGGGCAGGGCTGTCGCAGGGTTTGTGACAGGACTGCCGCGATGTGTTGTTTCAGGGCCACTGGGCCGGGGCGGATTGTTTATCCCCTCAGACGATCTTGATACCCGCCTTCTTTGCATCAGCCATAAACCCGGCCAGCCCTTTGTCAGTCAGCACATGGCCTGCCATCGCCTTGATGACACCCGGAGGGGCGGTTGCCACATCAGCACCGATCTTGGCGCAGTCGCTCATGTGGTTGGCCGAGCGGATCGAGGCGGCAAGGATGTTTGTTTCAAACCCGTAGTTGTCATAGATCGTGCGGATGTCCTCGATCAATTCCAGACCATCAAGATTGATGTCGTCCAAACGCCCGATGAAGGGGCTGATGAAGGTCGCACCGGCTTTGGCGGCCAGTAGAGCCTGATTGGCAGAAAAGCAGAGCGTGACGTTCACCATGATCCCGTCATCCGTCAGCGTCTTGCAGGTTTTCAGGCCCGCCCATGTCAGGGGTACCTTCACTGCGATATTGTCGGCAATTTTTGCCAGCTTGCGGCCCTCGGCCAGCATATCGTCTGCTTCAAGCGCGACCACTTCGGCGGAGACCGGACCTGTCACCAGATCGCAGATTTCCTTGGTAACTTCCAGAATATCGCGTCCGGATTTGGCAATGAGCGAGGGGTTTGTCGTAACCCCGTCGACCATGCCCAGGTCGTTGAGTTCCTTGATCTGGTCGATCTCGGCTGTGTCTACGAAAAACTTCATCTCTTCACTCCGCGGATGGGTTGGTGTTTGTTGTTCCAGCGTTTACCTGATCGGGGAACGGGCGGAAACCCTTTAAGGTGGTTATGACGGACAGCTTTTTTCATGAAGGCGACTTGGTGGGGGTTTTAACGACCCAGCCGCTGGACCGGATGCTTGACTACAAGGCACCCGAAGGTGGCTGCCATCCAGGCGCCTTTGTCGAGGTGCCGCTGGGCCCGCGCAAGGTGCTTGGTGTGGTCTGGGGGCCGGGGAAGGGTGATTATGACCGCTCCAAGATCAGGTCTGTCATTCGGGTGCTGGATGTCGCGCCGATGCGCGATGAAATGCGCGCCTTTCTGGCCCGTGCCGCCGAATATACCCTGACCCCGATGCCTGCGATGTTGCGCCTTGCCACCCGCGCGCCGGGGTTGGGTGACGCGCAGTCCATGCGCAAGATCTACCGCATGGGCGAAGCCGAGCCTGACCGGATGACCCCCGCGCGCGCGAAAGTGCTGGCAGTGCTGCGCGATTACGGCGGCCTGTCATTCACCTTGGGCGAGTTGGCAGAAATGGCTGGGGTGGGAACCTCTGTCGTGAAGGGCCTTGTGACGCTGGGAGCGGTGACAGAAGAAGAAGCCCCGCGTGATACGCCCTATCCGCAGTTGGACCCTGATTACGGCGGCAAGACGCTGAGCGCCGATCAGGCGGCGGGTGCGGAGGCATTGCGCGCCGCACTGCGCAGTGACGGCTATGGCACGACCTTGCTGAAAGGGGTCACCGGCTCGGGCAAGACCGAAGTCTATCTGGAGGCCGTGGCCGAATGTCTGCGCATGGGCCGTCAGGCTTTGGTCCTGCTGCCCGAAATCGCGCTCTCGGGTGAATTTATCAACCGGGTTGAGGCCCGCTTTGGCATGAAGCCCGCCGAATGGCATTCCGGTGTGACCA
>Ga0316206_1002281_pt1 | contig 13434 bp, 7 predicted proteins | sample 6monthpyrite_MG_FD_204942 | JGI IMG/M metagenome (GOLD analysis project Ga0316206, IMG submission 204942) | Microbial mat bacterial communities from mineral coupon in-situ incubated in ocean water Damariscotta River, Maine, United States -... | ecosystem: Environmental > Aquatic > Marine >...
AAATCACTTATGGTACAAAATTTAGTTGTAGAAAACTATGGCAAAATTCCTTTTCTTTGTAGGAATTTTGCCATAGAGCATCATATTTATCAATTTACCTCGGTAAAGTTTTGTGTTGGCTTATTTTGAAACCGTAAAGCTGTCTGAGAACCTGTGTCTTCAACAAGACCCATAAAAACACGCTATATTCGAAACCAAGACACTCACCGAGTTTTTTACTGTTTCAAAATAAGCCAACACAAAACGTTAAACATTAACTCGTTTTAATGAAGAAACAATACTCATTTGTTCAAACGAGCCAATTGGGTTGGCAACTAATACAGAGCCAAACTTCTACAATTTTTAGCAGTGAACATAACTCTTGCCTTAGGAGCAAGTTCGAGAATAGAAAATGCACTGTAGAAAAACTGGATTTGGTTCATTTTCGAGATACAATGAAAAATCAAATATAAACCCTTCTATTTCTTGCTTCTGCCCCAATCTAGAGAAAATGCATTCCAAAAACAACGACAAAAACGAAAATAAAAAAAACAGCAACATAAGTCAATTAAAATTAATCTGGCCTTTAATCCTGCCTTATAAAAAACACGTTTTTTTAGCACTCATCTTGTTAATACTTGGGGCTGCGGCCAATTTATCTTTGCCTGTTGCCTTTAAGCAAATGATAGATCTGGGGTTTTCCAGCGAACACAAAGAGCAGCTCTCGCAGTATTTTTTAATGGTTTTTGTGGTGGCTAGTTTAATGGTGCTTTTTACTTCTTTGCGCTATTATTGGGTTTCTTGGGTTGGTCAACGTGTGGTCACAGACTTGCGGAAAAAGGTTTACACCCAAGTTATGAGCCAATCCCCTGAGTTTTTTGAACGCACAAAAACGGGAGAAATACTTTCACGTATCAATACAGATACAACTCTTGTTGAGACCGTTGTTGGTTCCACCTTTTCCATTACCTTGCGGAGTATTGTTACTTTTATTGGGGCTGGAATTATGATGGTTGTTTCCAGCCCAAAACTGGCGGGCATGATAGCGATTATGCTACCGATTATTGTAATACCTATTGCCGTAACTGGTCGCAAAATCCAAAAATTATCGCGCAAAGAACAAGACCGGATCGCGGACTCTTCCGCTTTAGCAACCGAGACTATTAATGCTATTGCCGTGGTACAAGCTTATGCACAAGAAGACAAGGAGAACTCGAAATTTTATAGTGCCATTCACAAAGCCTTTTTGGCCTCGGTTGCCTCAACTAAAATGGTCACTATCATGTCTCTTTTGGTTGGTTTTATTGTCTTTTCGAGTATTATCTTCGTGCTCTGGATGGGAGCTCAGGATGTTATAACTGGGCAAATGACAGCGGGGACTTTGAGCCAATTTGTGATGTACGCCATCATGGCAGCAACGACAACCGGGGCACTCAGTAATGTCTGGGGGGAACTGAAAAAAGCATCGGGTGCTCTTGAACGTATAACAGAACTTATGCACACACAAGCCGACATCGTCAACCCAAAAAATCCTGTTGCGTTACCCCAAAATTGTTCCGATAAAAGTCAAGGGGCTCTCGAATTTAACTCAGTCAGCTTTGCTTATCCCTCACGACTGGAGATCAATGTACTGAACAACATCTCGCTCACCATTAAATCAGGAGAAACCGTTGCTCTTGTTGGTCCATCAGGCGCTGGAAAATCAACCCTCTTTCAATTGCTTATGCGTTTTTATGAACCTCAAACAGGTGATATTTCCTTTGATGGCATCAATATCCAACAACTCGACTTAGCCCAATTGAGATCGCAATTTTCATTGGTGGCTCAAGATGTCACGATCTTTTCAACCACCGCAGCCGATAATATTGCCTACGGTTTAAATGAAGGCACTAGCAATGAATCAACAATAACGCAGGCCGCCCAAGTCGCTCACGCCGATGAATTTATCCAACAACTAGAAAGCAAGTACCAAACTTACTTGGGTGAACGCGGAGTTCGTTTGTCAGGCGGACAAGCCCAACGACTCTCCATCGCTAGAGCCATTGCTACACAGCCCGCTGTTTTATTATTGGATGAAGCCACAAGCGCACTGGATGCAGAAAACGAACGCTTGGTTCAAGATGCCTTAAATGAAATCATGGAAGACCGCACGACCTTGGTTATTGCCCATCGGTTGGCTACCATCCGCAAAGCCGACCGTATCGTGGTGATGGATAAAGGCGAAATAGTCGCTCAAGGCAAACACGAAGAATTAATTAAAAGCAGCACTCTGTATTCCAAACTGGCCAAATTGCAATTTACCAATCAAATGCTGTAACCCAAATCCCGATATAGAAAATCACTAGATTGCGATTCTATATCGGGATTTGGGTTATAGATTTTCTATTCTGGGACAAGCTCAAAGGAGCATGTCCGAGAATAGAAAATCTACTGCAGAAAAGCTGGATTTGGTGCTTTTTTCCACTGATTCTCGTTAAATAGAGTGAGTACCTGAGCGAGAAAGCAAGGTTTCACAATTCATCACTTAAAAGTCATAAATTTGACAGAATTATCTGTTAAAATCATGGGAATCTATAAAAACACACAAAGACCATGAAAAAAATTCTCATTCTCAGTTTCTTACTGGCCTTATCCGCCTGCAACGATTCCACACAGAAATCAAGCGACAATTCGTCTCGTCAAAAGGATTCTCAAAACAATCAAACAACTGCTTATGACTACAAACATGCGGAAAAAATAGAGGTTGAATACTCTGATATCGCCGCATTTAAAGCACTGAGTATCACCGAAGGCCTGTTTGAAAATGCTCCTGCTTTGCTAATCAATTTAAGCTTGCCGATTGACGAGAGCCAAGCGGTCTCCCAACACATTCAGGTGACAACCAACAAACAAAGCGTAAATGGTGAATGGATTTACAGTGCTAACAGAATGTCTTTGTACTTTCCTTTTATTCAGGCCGAAACCTCCTATTCAATTCGAATCGACAAACAGTTGCTATCCGTCAATGGCAAACAAATAGATAAAGATTACACAAAAAACATAACCACAAAACGAAAGCAAAAAAGTGTGCGTTTTGTTTCCAAAGGCAGCACCTTATTAAAAGACAGTAACAAACTGCCGATTGAAGCGGTCAATGTCGATGCTGTTGATTTGAAATTTTGGCGAATAAAAGCAGACAAATACAGCGAGTTTTTGCGCAATCCTTATCGCCGCGATATTTATTACTTGCGAGACCTGCCCGACACTGCTGATCTGGTTTATACTGCTCAGTTTGCTCTTGAGATGCATAAAAATAAAACAGAAACCCACAACCTTTCATTAAAAGCCATCAAGCCCTTGCAGCAGGCCGGCATTTATTTTGTCACCATGGTTGCTGCTGACAGTTACAAATACGAAGTCGAAAGCAGCTGGTTTGCGGTAACCGATATTGGCTTGCACTCACGCCAATATCCCAAATCTTTGGCTGTCTTTGCCCATCAGTTACCAGCAGCAAAGGCTTATGGCGATGTTAAATTAGAGTTATTGAATGACAAAGGCATGGTTTTAGAAACTCAAACCACCGACAAAGATGGTTATGCTGAATTTAAAGGTGGAGAAGTTAATAAAGCCAATTTAATTGTTGCTACTCACGGTAGCAATAGCAATCTTATACGCCTTAGCCAGGCCAAAATGGATTTGTCCGAATTCCCCCTCTCAAATCGTGGATACAAAACTCAAGAATTATTCCTCTATGCTCCACGTGATCTCTATCGACCTGGAGAACAGGTCAATATTAACGCTTTGTTACGTGACGATGATGGGCAAATGGTACTTGCCACTCCCGTTCGTGTTGAAGTAAAACGCCCCGATAATCGCACTTATAAAACATTTAATTGGCAAGGAGACGAAAACTCTTTTTACCACACAGAATTTGCACTGCCCAAGGATGCCATGACAGGTGCTTGGCAATTTCAAGCCACCTTGGCCAGCAAAGAATTGTTTAAATACGAGTTTTCAGTAGAAGACTTTATGCCAGAACGTCTCAAATTGGAGCTGGAGACTGGTAATTCTTCACTGCATATAGGACGACAAGAAACACCTATCATAAAAGTACAAAGTGATTATTTGTACGGATCACCTGCCTCCAAAAACCGTTTTGATGCTACGGCCACAGTTTCTGCCGAAACTCATTTGTTTGAACAGTACCAAGATTATGTTTTTGGATCCAGCCATTACAAAGACTACGACCTAAATTTTACCACCAAATCACAGCTCTTAAATGAGCAAGGTTATGGTGAAATTAGTATTATTCCAAATTGGCAAGAGGCACAATTTCCATTAAGAATCAGCAGCTTTGTCAACGTCTATGAATCAGGCGGACGGCCTATTTCGCGAAGAATCAAACAAACAGTTTGGCCTTATGAAACCGCTGTTGGTATTCGCAAGCTTTGGGAAGGAGATTATGCCAGTCCTAACAGCAACAATGAAGTAGAACTCATTGCCATTAACAAACAAGGTGAAAAAGTCACCCTCAACAACGCCGAAGTCTTATTGATACGTGAAAACTCCCAACGCTATTGGCACTGGGGAGATGATGGCTGGAGTTACAACCAAAGTGAGCGCAATCTGCCTGTTTATTCTCGTTTGATGACTCTCAAAGCAGATGTGATTAATAGTCTTTCTTTGCCCTTAGATTATGGCAATTATCGCTTAGAAATTCGAGACCAATCGCAACAATTGATAAGCAGTTATCGGTTTTTCTCTGGCTGGCGTTGGTACGACCAAAGTGCCTCCAATGGCGAGAGGCCCGACCAAATCAAACTGCAATGGCAAGCCGACAGCCTCACTCCAGGAACTGAAGCCGACCTGAAAATAACGGCTCCCTATGCAGGAACACTGTTGCTTACAGTGGAAAGCGATCAACTCTTATGGAAAAAAACGCTACAAATGGACAGCGCCGAACAAACCATTAAAATCCCAGTTGATAGCGACTGGAAAAGACATGACTTGCATACCAGTGTCATGGTTATTCAAAAAGGTGAAACAAAACGAAAACACCTGCCAACGCGCGCCTTTGGAGTCATTCACATGCCTTTGAACCGCGATGACAGAAAACTGGAAATCAGCATAGAGAATCCTGAAAAAACCTTACCCGATCGCGCTATTACTCTGCGCGTTAAGGCCGAAAATTTTGACTCCAGCAAAGCAACATTCCTCACTCTGGCAGCTGTCGATACAGGTGTTCTTAACGTCAGTAATTTTGACACACCAAAACCGCACCACTGGTTTTTTGCCGCACGCAAATACATTGCTGAAATTCGCGATATTTATGGCTTTATTATTGCTTTGAGTGATGGCAAAGATGCCCGACAAAAATTTGGTGGTGATGCGGATGCTGAATTGGCTCGTGGTGGTGATGAACCCTCTTCTGATGTCCAAATCGTTTCTTTACTCAGTGAAAAAATTCAATTTGATGACAATGGCATTGCCGAAGTCACCTTTAAACTGCCTTATTTTAATGGCGAAGTGCGCTTGATGGCGATGGCTTTTAATGACAATCAATTTGCTGGAGTGGATAGCCGTATGAAAATCGCTGCACCAGTGGTCATCGAAACTTCCTTGCCTCGTTTTATTGCCAAAGACGACCAAACAGTGGCAACTGTTGATATTCATAACACTGAAAAACAAGAACAAACCATAAACCTACAAATCATAGCCTCCGATGCTTTAGGTGGGGAAATTTCAGAACAAAAACTGGTCTTAGCTGCCAATGAAAAACAAGTCATCAAACTACCAATAACCGCTCAATTACACCAAGGTACAGGCTCAATCACGGTGATTGCCACTATGAAACGCGATGATGCTTTTACCATTAACCGCCAATGGAATATCGGATTACGTCCAGCATATCCTGCCGTTATTAACAGCATGACAAAGGTCATTGATAGCGGCCAAAACCTGACATTGCCGCAAGATCTGTCTAAAAACATGGACCAATCCAATCTAAAATCCGTTTTAAAAATCTCAAAAACACCTGTTTTAAATGCTGAACAGCAGCTCAAGCAACTTATCCAATACCCTTATGGTTGTTTGGAGCAAACCACTTCACGAGCCTGGCCGTTGATGCTAGTTGAAAAAGCAGATTTTGATTTATTTGACTCCCTCAAGCAAAGTAAAATCTACCAAAATAGAGACCATTTAATCGAAGGCGCTATCTCTCGCCTCTTGGGCATGCAACGCTACGATGGCAGTTTTGGACTGTGGAATAGTGACTCTGCCGAAGAATACTGGCTCAGTGTTTACGTCACTGAATTCTTAATCAAAGCAAAATCTCTGGCCTATAACGTTCCCGAAAAACCTCTAGCTAAAGCCATCAAACGCTTGCAATATTATGTTAAAGGCCGTGTTTATCTCAATTCTGATCTCAGTCGTTACCTGAGCAATGCCAATAATTACAAACTCAGTTATCGGGCCTATGCCGCTTATGTCTTGGCCACTGTTAAACAAGTAAATTTACAAGACATACGCAAAATGTACGATAGCAAAAGCAAAACCATAAAAAGCCCATTGCCACTGGCTTATATGGCTATGGCTCTAGAAACCATGGGAGATGGACGTCGTGCACGAGAGGCTTGGAGTCAAGCTATCGATTTTAAATGGCAAGAAGATCGCTACGGATATCACGGTGATTACGGTTCCAAAATCAGAGATTTATCGCAAATAATATTACTGGGATTGTCCAGCAATATTGCCACCGGTTTGCCGCAGTCCAGTTATCAATTACTCAAACCTTTGCAGGATGAAATGCGCAAACGACGCTGGCTTTCAACCCAAGAACGTGGCGCTATATTTCGAGTAGCCAAAGCCTTAAAAACACAAAACAAACTGGATGAAAAATGGCAAGCAACTCTTGCTATCGCTGAACAACCCCAAAGTTATACACAAGCTACTGACCTTATAAAAGTCTGGCACGATCAACAGGTTCTCAGCGATAAAAAAGTGCAAAACACGGGTGACATGCCACTTTATATCGATTACAAAACCCAAGGCTACCCTACAAAAGCAGAACCGCAAAGCAACGGCATCACCGTTTCACGCCATTACTTCAATCTTCAAGGCGATAAAATAGATTTGTCAAATGTTATGACTGGAGACATGATTTTGGTGCATATAGAAATAGGCTTACAGAAAAAATACACCTACCTGCCCGATGCTTTGCTGGTAGAACTTTTACCTGCAGGTTTGGAGTTAGAAAACCAAAACCTCGAACACAGCATGAAATTGGATGAAATCATTATTGATGGCCAATACATCGAAGACTGGATGGAAAACACCTCAGTTATTCACAGCGAATACCGAGACGATCGTTTTATCGCTGCCTTGGCATTGTCACGCTACAACAAAAACCATTTGTTTTACCTCGCCAGAGCTGTTACACCCGGAACTTATACCATTCCGCCTTCTTTGGTCGAAGACATGTACCGTCCCGAAATTCGTGCCATAGGCGATGATGATGGACGCTTGAAGATTGTGGAGAAATAATACATTTGTCAACTCCCGATAGAGAAAGCACAATGATTTCACGCTATTGTGCTACTCTATCGGTATTTTGGACATGGCTTAAACTTAAACATACAAGCCAGCAGCATGCCCTGATGACCAAGCCCATTGGAAATTGTAACCGCCCAAATGGCCTGTCACATCAATAACTTCACCGATGAAAAACAAACCCTCTGCTTTCAGGCTTTGCATGGTCTTGGATGAAACTTCATCTGTATTGACTCCGCCTTTGGTGACCTCGGCAGTACGGTATCCTTCGGTTCCATTGGGTTTAAAACTCCAGTGTTTTAGGTTTTGAATGATTTTTATCTTATCTTCTTGGCTTATTTCTGCCACAGGTTTATTCATCAACGCTTGAAACCACATTTGGCAAAGCCTTAAGCTGAGTTTTTTACTAAAATATCCCGACAAAATTGACTGCAAGTGTTTGCTGGAATGCATTTCAAATTCCGCCATCATGTCCCTAGAGCTCAAATCAGGCAATAAGTTAATCGTTATTTTGCTGCCTTGTTGCCAATAAGAGGATATTTGTAGAATGACCGGACCACTTAAGCCTCTATGAGTCAATAATAAATCGTCAACAAAAGAACGTCCATTGCAACTCACCTCGGCCTTGAGGGATGTTCCTGATAACTGAGTCAACTCTTGTTTCAAGCTTTCAATCAAGGTAAAAGGAACCAATGCCGCTTGTTTTGGCACAAGAGTATGACCAAATTGTTCAGCCACTTGATAGCCAAAACCCGTAGCCCCCATTTTAGGAATAGACAAACCTCCCGTGGCAATGACTAGAGACTTGCTTTGATACCGACCTTGATTTGTTAAAAGTTCAAAGCCTTTATCGCTTTGACTGATCTTCTCTATTTTACAATGTGTATTAATGCTTACCTGATGGTCTTGGCATTCAGCCAGCAGCATAGTTAAAATATCTTTTGACTTGTTATCGCAAAACAATTGTCCGAGTGTTTTTTCGTGATACAAAATGCCATGCTTTTCAACCAGTGCAATAAAATCCCACTGGGTATATCGACTCAATGCCGATTTACAAAAATGCGGGTTTTGTGATAGATAGTTTTCGGCCTGAATATCGTAATTAGTAAAATTACAACGCCCTCCTCCTGACATTAATATTTTTTTTCCAACTTTGTTGGCATGATCCAAGAGCACAACTTTTTTGCCTCGTTTTGCCGCTGTGATTGCACACATCAAACCCGCAGCTCCAGCACCAATAATGATAACATCCGCGAATTTCATATAATTTTCATTGCTTATAACGCCTATGGGAATTTACTTAAAAAAAGGCAACTATTCACCATAGCCCAAGCTAAGGGCTGTATTTGCTCATTTTCTTTAGTAAAATTTGTTTGAGCAATAAAAAGGCTAATCAGCTCTAGATTTCTTACAGCAAACAAACATAGAAATTACTACAATGATCTCAAGCGAGTCTTTTACTGAATAAAATGAGCAAATACAGCACCGCTGAATAATTACAAAAAAGCAATTTTAACCAAATAAATATGTTTGAGGTGATTTTTCCTTATTAAGACAGCAATAAAGACATATTGGAGCCAAAATAGCAATAATCCCACATGCCGATAGAAAATTACAATGAAATAAAAATACTTGAAGGAACTAAATTCTCTCTGATTCATCGATTTCCCAAAATATAACGCCCATCTAAACCAAGGGCTTTATTTCTTGCTGTTTATTAGCGATAATAGCAACAATCAGTTTACCATGGAGTCTTAAGCCTTGTTAATAAATCGTTTAGTCGCAAAACCGTCTGTATCAGGAATGCAATTTTTAAGACGTTTTGCGCCATACAATTATGCAAAGGTCTCTTTTCCACATCTTGATAGAGATAAGACCTTGATGACACAAGTCTTTGATGCACCCAAAAAACTCTCAAAAAACTTCATCACTTTTTTGCAAATTTTAGTCCTCTTTTCAATTGCACTGGCAGGCTTAAGCCAAGCCAAGTTAATAAGCCCTTATCAAACTGCGGTTTTAGTTGAAAACACCGACTCACAACAAAGCTTTATTATTAAACAAGCCTTCGCACAAATTTTGGCTATTAACACGGGGGAATCCTTGTTAACCATCCTGCAAAACCCGATTGTTGATCAAAACACCATTGCCAACGGTATTAAACGCTCCTACTTTGAAAAAATTGAAAGCAAATATCTCAGCAGCAAAGCCCCTAAGTTTTGGTTCCGAGTGCTCATGGATGAAAATTATATTAAAAAGTCCATCTCCCAAGCTGGCTTTTCTTTGCTGCCTCATAATCGGCAAAAAATCATGATTTGGGCCGTAAAAGAAGACACTAATATTCCAGTATTCGATAACAAAAACCCTGATTTGGCTTTTCAAGCTCTTCCCAAACAAGGGCCTGTTTATGCTTATAATGATGAGAAACTCATGTACTGGCTGCAACAATGGGCTGCGGTTTTAGGCATGGTTATCGTTACACCTGAAATTGATGAACAAGACAGCACTCAAGTTTCTGAGGAATCCATTAAATCACTGGCCTTTAATGCCATCCAACAAGCCGAAAGTCACTATGGAATCCATCTCAATTTATTGATTTATTTGCAACGCATGGAAGAAACTCTAAAGGTTCGTACCGGTTTTCAAATCAACGACCAAAACATGTCAATCAAACATTTTCAAGAGCCTCTTGAAGCCGAAGAAGAAATTCTGTTTGCGGTAATGGCTGATGTTTCAGAAAAATATGCCCAACATTTTAAAATTGAAGCCAGTGATTTGCAAAAACATTCCGTTCAATTTGTTATTGATGGCATAGAAAATTACGATGAAGTGCAAGAAATCGAGCATTATTTGCAGAACCTCTCCATGATTGAGGATTATACCATTGAATCTGCATCGCAAGGTCAATTGATACTACGCGTTAATTTGTCCATCAATAATCAAGCTTTTTTAGGCATTATCCAACGGGATAATTTTCTGTTCCAAAGCGCTAATAATTCTCTCAATCAACTACTCTTTTCCCGTGTAAAACCATGACATGGCTTAGTTATATTCCCAATGCAATTACCATCGCTCGCATCTTAGCGATGATTCCATTGGTTTGGTTTATGTTAGAAGAGCAATACGAATATGCCTTGTATGTGGCAATTGCGGCAGGTTTTTCTGACATGCTCGATGGATTCCTAGCCAAAACATTTGGCTGGGAAGGCTGGCTAGGAGGAATTTTAGACCCTTTGGCTGACAAATTTATGATGTTGTGTTGTTTTTTAGTCTTTGCGGTGCAAAATATCATCCCCAATTGGCTTCTTATTGTTATTTTAGCGCGTGACATTGTTATTATTACTGGAACGACATATTATCATTTCGTCATTGATAAAATGGAAAAAGCCCAGCCCAGCTTGCTCAGCAAATTAAATACGGCTTTGCAGATTTTGTTCATTGTTATCCTTCTGGCACACTATTCCATCTATCAATTTTCGCCAATTTTACTGGAAATTCTTACTTATCTCGTTACTTTCTTGACAGTCTCTAGTGGTTTCCACTATGTTTATCTGTATTTTAGTCATAAGAAAGATTTCTTGGCAAATAACACAGATAAAAACAAAAGCACGTAATTTAATATGGAGAATTTTTTATGGTAGTTGATTCTAATCGTTGGTACTTCTTGGCAGTTTTCTTGCTGCTTGGCTTCTTTATATACTTGCTTTCGCCAATTCTGACTCCTTTTGCAGTGAGTGCCTTAATTGCTTATCTTTTTGACCCTTTTGCCGATAAATTAGAAAGCTGGAAACTGAGCAGAACACTGTCTGTTGTGGTGGTGTTTTTAGTTATGATCCTGCTCACTTTTGTCATTTTGTTGCTTTTAATACCAGCATTAGAACAGCAAATATCTAATCTTATCACCAACTTGCCACGGTATTTTATTTGGCTAAGTGAACACATAACTCCTTGGATCAAAGAAAAATTTGGCATTCAGACTGATTTTTTTAATTTTTCTGAAGTCACAACACTGCTCAAAGCCCACTGGAATGAAGCTGGAGGTATTGCAAAAAACCTGATAGCATCCTTGTCAAAAAGCAGTTTGGTTCTGGTCAATTGGATGATGAATATTGTCTTGATTCCGGTGATTACTTTTTATCTTTTAAGGGATTGGGATATCTTGACAGCCCGTGTAGGAGAACTTATTCCTCGCCCCGTTTATCCGACCATTAACAAACTGGTGACCGAATCCAACAGCGTATTGAGTGCCTTTTTACGTGGGCAGTTTTCTGTAATGCTTGTTTTGGGTCTTATTTATACCGTTGGCTTGATGATTGTTGGTTTGGATTTGTCGTTGCTTATTGGTATGGGTGCGGGCATTGTTTCCTTTATTCCTTATCTCGGGGCCATTACTGGTATGGTTGTCGGTGTCATCACCGCAATTGTTCAATTTGGTGACCCAACTTATGTTGTTTATGTTTTAATTGTTTTTGGCATTGGTCAATTGCTAGAAGGCATGGTGTTAACCCCTCTTATGGTCGGCGATCGTATTGGCTTGCATCCTGTTGCTGTTATCTTTTCGGTATTGGCTGGAGGCCAATTGTTTGGTTTTGTTGGCATCTTATTGGGTTTACCTATAGCTGCTGTGGTGATGGTTTTATTGCGTTTTGCCCATCACAATTACATAAAGAGCAAAATGTACGGTGACGAACAAGACATCTTGTTAACCAGTGCTAGAAACACCGCAAAAAAAGCAAAGAAAAAATCACCTAAAAACGAGAACGAGAACGAAAACAACGATAAACCCTCCTCAAATGAAGACGATAGCAGTGACTGAGTCTTCCCAACAATTGCCTCTGAATTTTAAAAATTCAGAAAGTAAAAGCTTTGATGATTTTATAGAAGGCCAAAATCTAGCCTTGCTTGACAGCCTAAAGAGCTTTATTCACTCCAATGAAACTTTGTTTTATCTGTGGGGAAACTCTGGCAGTGGTAAAAGTCACTTGCTGCAAGCCGCGACGATACAATTTCCGCAGCAAAAGGCGGTAATTTTCAAACCCGAAGATTTGCTCATGCGCGAGAATGTCGCATTGATAGCCCTGTTTGATATTATTTGTATTGATCAGGCCGAAACAATTGCAGGACATACACTATTAGAAGAGTCGCTTTTTTTCTGGATAAATGAAACCCGTCAAGCCCATAAAAAAATAATACTGGCCTCACAACTCTCCACCAATGACAAACAATGGCAACTGGCCGATTTACGTTCCCGCCTTCACTCTGGACGTACGCATGAGTTAAAAATCATTGATAGGAACAATGCTTTGCAAATTTTTATGCGCCAAGCAGAAAAAAAAGGCATTGTCGTTGATCAAAAAATAGAAAAATATTTAAGTCAAAAATGCCCCATGAATATGAAATTTTTAAGCCAACTGTTGCAGCAACTCGATGAAGTAACCTTGGTTGAAAAAAAGCAGGTAACAATTCCACTTTTAAAGAAAATTTTGCAATCAATCCTTGTCAAATAAATACACTTCGTAGATAATACTCGCGACTTTCGTTGGTCACCTAGCAACGGCTAGCGGTGGACTTGGTCAGGCCCGGAAGGGAGCAGCCACAACCGTGAATTCGTGTGCTAGGAGCGGCTGGCGGAAGTCACTTCAACAAACATTCTTCACTATACTTCCAATATCCAAATCCCGATATAAAAAATCACAATGAGAGTACAAGCCCTTAATGCGCCTAAGAAACTCTCAAAAAGCTTCATCACCAACAGGGTCGATTACTTTATACAAGATTAGAATCCATTTGTTAAAAATATTCGACCTAGGAGCTTGTCCAAGAACTAAATTTGAAATCAAAAAAATAGTTAATACAGCGACTAACAAATACCCCAATAAAAACGTATCTACTCATTGAAAAGTATAATAATGTGTTATATATCAACAGGTT
>Ga0316206_1002282_pt1 | contig 13419 bp, 10 predicted proteins | sample 6monthpyrite_MG_FD_204942 | JGI IMG/M metagenome (GOLD analysis project Ga0316206, IMG submission 204942) | Microbial mat bacterial communities from mineral coupon in-situ incubated in ocean water Damariscotta River, Maine, United States -... | ecosystem: Environmental > Aquatic > Marine >...
TCATGAAGACATACTTTTGAATATTATCCAGATTGTCTTTTATGATTTCTATGTGCAAATTTACCGAATAGCTTTCACCAGATTTTTTACGATTTCTTATATTCCCTTTCCAGATACTGAATTTTTCAAGTTCGTCACGAACTTCGTCTGTAATTATTTTTTGTTTATCATCTGCAAAAATCATTTCTGGCTTTTGTCCAAGCAAATCACCTTCATCAAAACCACTCAGATTAAGTAAGGCATTATTAACGGACAAAATATGCTGGTGACAATCGAGCACCATGACCGATTCAGAGCTGCTGGCAAACATACGCTGAGCAAGGTTTAACTGACTGACAAATTCTTTAGTATCCGTGATATCTCGAATAATATTAAAACACAACTGTCTGCCATGTATCTCGATCGGTGCTTCGTTTATTTCAACAAATCTAATATCATTATTACCAAGTTTGTGAGCCCCTTCGTAAAGATCCCTTTTAATAATATAATTTCCTTTATCATCTGTTCTTTTATCTGCACCAATGCTGATCCTGTCAAACGAACTTCCTACTAACTCTTCTTTATCTATTTTATAAAAATGAATAGCTGCTTCGTTCGCATCTTCAATCGTCCAGCGAACCGGGTCCAATACCAGCATAATCGAACTGTTATTTTCAAACATCTGCCAGTAGCGTTCTTCACTTTCTCGTAGCGCCCATTCAGCAACCTTGCGTTCACTGATATCCCTAACCACATACTGATATGCAAGTTTGTTTCCATAAATAACAGTATGTGCACTTATTTCTACAGGAACGTTATCTCCTTCAAACGTACACATTTCATGCTCAAACAGAACGTCTTTGTGTTGTGCAAGCTGATTAATTTTTTCACGTGTCACTTTTTCCAGCCCTGCCCTGTCTACATCATAGATAGAAAGACTGTTTAACTCACCATCATCATAGCCTAACCATATATAGGCCAGTTCATTAGCATCTACTATGGCCAGTGTTTCTGAATCAATAATAAAAATGGCATCGTTAGCGTGATTAAAAAGGGTGCGATAATTTTGTTCCGACTGAACCAACGCATCGGTTGCCAGTTTATTTTCAGTAATGTCCCTGAAGATAACATGCAGGTATGTTTTATCTTTATAATGAACTACATTAAAGTGCGCCTCAATATCAAACTTATCTTTGTTTTTACCGATTAGTTTAATTTCTCTAACGCCGCCATTCTCATCAACCAGCCTGTTAACAATGTTAATGGCATCCACGCCTTCCTCAAGCATATATAAACCGAGGCGTGTACGATAAAACTCCCCTCTTTTGTAACCCAGCATATTGAGTAAAGCATCATTAAACTCTGTAGCAAGCGTTGTTGAAACATCGAGTAACATGGTAGGAAATGGAAGATCGTCAAATAGTCTTTTATAACGTTTTTTTAAATTACTGTTACTTTCTTCCAGCTCAAATAAATGAGTGATATCTTCTCTGACTATATATATACCGGTTATTTTATTTTTTTTATTTACGAGTGGTGTCTTGGTTAATCGTATATGCCGGGTATTATTCTCAGTGGTGAGTTCAAAATTTATTTCTTTCACTTCACCATTGATTAAAACCGCCTCATCTTCCTGGGTGGTTTTCATGACTTCCAGTTCATCCATAAAACTTTCATCAGTTTTACCAACGATATAGTGCCTTGTTACCCCATATAATTCACAAAAAAGAATATTTGCATAAATGTATTTTCCTTTACTATTTTTTATAGCAACAGCCATACCATGAGAAGCTATTATCTCATGGTTCACTTTTTCAGTGATATCCTGCTCCATGGAAATAACATCGAAGATAATCAGAATATCACGTACAAAAGTAAATATAGCGTGAAAAACCAGCCCCAGAACAAGGCCGCTTAGAAACCAGTAAACATGATCTGCATTTGACGAAATATGCCAGTTATCAACTACAGTTCGTCCAACAAAAAGCCAGAGTAAACCCAATAAAAGTTTCAGGCCTGTCACTACAAGTCTTGCAATATAAGTATTAACGATATCCACAGCCACAGCGCCGTTTTACGGCAGTTCCCTTTTTTTATAATGTTGTTAGATTAGCATAGTTTATCACTAACCATTTTGTACCTTCATACTCAAAGTTAACTTCGACTCTGGCACTGGCTCCGGATCCTTCATAATTCATGATCATGCCCTCTCCAAACTTGGCATGACTGACTCGTTGCCCGATTTGATATTCGGAAGATTCGTCCTTATAACTAAAGTCGTTCACCAGTGGCTCAGATACTTTGGTCTGCATTCTTACATCTGAAATCAATGTCGCTGGTATTTCACTAACAAAGCGCGATGGCCTTGGGTATGTATCTCTACCATACAACTGGCGATGTTCAGCGTTTGTTATAGTCAGTTGTTCCCGAGCTCTGGTAATGCCTACATAACACAAACGCCTCTCTTCCTCGAGGCGCGTTTCATCCTCGATAGAACGCTGATGAGGAAACAAGCCTTCTTCTACACCACAGATAAAGACCTGCTTAAACTCAAGACCTTTAGCGCTATGCAAGGTCATCATCTGCACACAATCTTCCCATTCTTCAGCCTGACCTTCTCCTGATTCAAGTGCAGCATGGGTTAAGAAAGCTGTAATGGTGTCCATCTCTTCAACCTCATCATCAGCCAGATTAAAGCTTTTTGCTGCGCCAACCAGTTCTTCGAGGTTTTCAATTCGTGATTCGGCTTTATCAGATTTATCTTTACGGAAATGCTCAATCAAACCTGAATGGTGCAATACATGCTCGACCATTTCATGAAGCTCTACTTCACTGGTTGCTTGCTGCATCTCTAAAATTAAATCGGAAAACCCTTTTAACGCAGAACAGGCTCTGCTCGTCAGTCCTTTTTCATCAACTAATTTACCTGCCGCATCCCACATGGTTAATTCGTTGTCTCTGGCATATTCACGAACAATATCCAGGGTTCTGCCACCGATACCACGAGCAGGGAGATTGACGATACGTTCAAAAGCGGTGTCATCAAGTACATTATTTATCAATCGCAAATAGGCTATACAGTCCTTTATCTCTGCACGATCAAAGAAACGCAGGCCGCCATATATTCGATACGGAATTTGTTCAGAGTTTAATACTTGCTCAAACACTCGTGACTGTGCATTAGAGCGATACAAAACGGCAACATCTGCACGTAACTCGCCTTCCTCTACCCAGCTTTTAATTTTTTCGATAACAAAACGTGCTTCATCAAATTCATTGTAAGCCTGATAATAAGTAATAGGCTCGCCATCACTTCCTGCTGTCCATAAGTTTTTACCCAAGCGATCACCGTTATTATCAATCACTGCATTGGCAGCTGATAATATTGTCGCGGTTGAGCGATAGTTTTGTTCCAGTTTAATTATTCTTGATAATGGAAAATCTTTACGAAGTTTTTGTAAGTTTTCAACTCTCGCACCACGCCAGCCATATATCGCCTGATCGTCATCACCTACTGCAAATATACTGTTTGATTTACCAACCAGCAAACGCACCCATGCATATTGAATAGAATTGGTATCCTGAAACTCATCAACTAACACATGTCTGAAACGTTGCTGATAATGTTGTAACAAATCATTATTATCACGAAGTAATTCTAACGAACGCAATAGCATTTCTGCAAAATCGATAACACCTGCGCGCTCGCACGCCGCTTCATAAGCACTATAAATTCTGACTAACTGACGTCTTACCGGATCACCATTATCAGCAATGTGCTGAGGACGCTCACCTTCGTCTTTACAGTTATTGATAAAACCACGAATTTGTTTTGGTTGCCACTGAGTATCATCAAGCTCCAGGCTTTTTATGACACGTTTGACCATTCTTAGTTGGTCATCTGAATCCAGTATCTGAAAGGTTTGCGGAAGCTTTGCTTGCTGCCAGTGACTACGTAACAGACGATGCGCGAGTCCGTGAAACGTACCCACCCAGATTCCTGCAAGCGGACGGTCCTGCATCGCTTCAACACGCTGGCGCATTTCAGTCGCGGCTTTATTGGTAAAGGTAACAGCTAAAATACTGTGCGTAGAAACATTCTCGACTGCCGTCAACCAGCTAATACGGTGAACCAGTACTCTGGTTTTACCACTGCCGGCACCTGCCAAAACCAGAAGTGCAGATTCAGGCGCAGTAACTGCTTCACGCTGCGCTTCATTTAAATCATTTAGTATATTTGAAACATCCATACTATTTATATTTATTCTCTGGACAACACAAGGACATAAAAACTCGTTACTCTATGAACTATTAAAAAAATTATTAATTTTATATCTATTACATAGCTAAAAGCTAATGCCTATTAAAACTTTATACGACAATGAATCTGGTTTAGTACAGACCACATGCTCAGGCAAAATAAGCTACACAGATCTCTCTAACTATCAAAAATCTGTCTGGTTAGAACCTGATGTCACTGGCTTCAATGAGATAATCGATTTTTCTGAAGCTGATTTATCAGAAATTAGTTTCAGCGATCTAATCTCATTAGCTGAAAACACACCGAAGGTCTTTGCACTTTCACTGCACTCAAAACTTGCACTGATAACAAAAACTGATCATCAGAAACAGTTGATTGAGTTTTATATTTCAGTTAACACACTTGCCGAAACACCAGCCAGGTCCATTAAAAACTTTGACTCTTTAAATAATGCCTTAAGCTGGTTATCAGAAAACTAATAACTAGTCTGATAAGCCATAATAAATAATCGCCGCACCAATACTTCCACAAACCCACGACATCACGGGCGCCCCCCAAATTAGCGCACCACTAACGGGGTTTAAACTGTAGACCACAAAAGCACTGATCAATAAACTCGAACCAATAATAGTTGTTACCGTTCTTTGATTCGATCGAGAAATTTCTTTACGCAGTTTTCTCATTTCAAGCTGCTGATCAGCATGGTTTTCACCTTCGGCTGCCCTGCTTAACGCTGCATAGATCAGATTAGGCATTTCCGGTAATTTCTCGGCAATATAAGGCAGGTTCTTTTTAAAACCTTTCAACATGGCTTTGGTGCCAATCTGTTCATCCATCCAGTTTTCAAGAAATGGTTTTGCCGTTTTCCATAGATCAAGATCCGGATATAACTGTCGCCCCAGTCCTTCAATGTTCAACAGAGTTTTCTGTAATAAGACTAATTGTGGCTGTACTTCCATATTGAAGCGTTGTGCTGTCTGAAACAAACCTAACAATACCTGACCAAATGAAATATCTTTTAGTGGTTTTTCAAAAATAGGTTCACAGACACTTCGAATAGCCGACTCAAATTCATCCACTCGGGTATCTCTGGGTACCCAGCCTGAATCAACATGTAACTGTGCAACACGCTGATAATCGCGTTTGAAAAAGGCCAGGAAGTTTTCAGCAAGATAACGCTGATCATCGGTACTCAGACTGCCAACGATTCCAAAATCGACAGCTATATATTGCGCGTTATCAGGATTTTTTAAATCAACAAAAATATTTCCCGGGTGCATGTCGGCGTGGAAAAAGTTATGTTTAAACACCTGTGTAAAAAATATTTCGACACCACGTTCAGATAGATTTTTTAAATTTACACCGTGTTCAACCAATGCATCAACGTGACCGATCGGTATACCTGAAATACGCTCCATCACCATAACGTCACGACGCACGTAGTCCCAGTGAATTTCAGGAATGTACAATGCCGCTGACTGACTAAAGTTTCTACGAAGCTGTGAAGCATTGGCCGCTTCGCGTTGCAGGTTTAATTCGTCGTGTATGGTTTTTTCATATTCAGCGACCACTTCAATAACCCGAAGACGACGTGCATTATATGAATAACGCTCTGCCAGTTCGGCAATCACATACATCAGTGCAATATCGCGGCTGATAATCTTTTTAATATCGGGTCTGACCACTTTTACAATGACTTCGGAGCCATCTTCAAGTTGAGCACCATGTACCTGTGCGATAGACGCTGATGCAAACGGCTCACTATCAAAACGCAAAAAGGTTTCGTTAACATCGCACTTTAAAGACTTTTCGATAATAGCCCGCGCCTGATCTGCCGGAAAAGGCGGCACATTATCCTGCAACTTATTCAATTCCAGTGCAATGTCATCGGCCAGTAAATCTCGACGTGTTGATAGCATCTGCCCCAGCTTTATAAAAACAGGCCCGAGGTCTTCAAGTGTTTGACGTATACGCACGCCTCTGGGAGCACGCTTTCTTGGCATCCAGTTCCATGGATTTAAAAAAAGGATAATTCGAAACGGTCGGAATAAATGAATTTCAAAAACGATATCATCAAGACCATGTTTCATTAATACATAATTAATACGCAGCAGTCGTAATAGCTGAGATGGACGGATCATTAAAGACTATCCTTACTATCAGTTAGATTATTATTTTGTTTTTCTTCAAGTTTATTTAATCTGGCTTCCATTCTTGCAACATCATTTCTTAAACGATTTACATCATCATAAAAACTGTCCGTCTGATTCTGGCTTGGTAGGTAATGAATTTCTTCCTGTAAATATTCTGATGCATTCATTCGCATCGACTTCTCATTGCGCTGATGCCAGGAAAATAATGTTCGCGAAATATTACCTATCGTGTGTGCAGCCATATCGCCAACGACTTTAGATAACTGCTCTTCCCAGTCGATATCCAGCGAAGCAAAAAGACGATTAAATTTTCTGCCCAGCTTTAAATTACCAGTGATCTTCACATCACCTTCAAACATTTCAGATTGCTTGTCGGTGGCAAGACCCAATTTTACTAACGCAATCGGTGTGCCCTGAATCGTGGTGTCGGCTTCGCCGTCAAAGTCATCAAGAATCATGACATCATCACGAGAGGGGAAAATATAAAGCTGAATATTTAAACCATCAAGCTGCAGACAAATAATATGACCTTCAAGTTCGGTCAGCTGTGCCGCAGCTTCTGGGTCAAGGGATAGTAAACGATTAAAAGCGCTTTCTAAGGTAGCGATCAGAATTTCAGGTACTTTCACCGTGCCGTTTACTCTCTGATAATGAAAAAACTAACCCAGCATTCACCGGATAATTCAAACCGTTATAGTTTAAAGCCTTTGTGTAATGCAACAATGCCACCAGTCAGGTTGTGATAGTCACAACGCTCGAAGCCGGCTTCCTGCATCATACCTTTTAAGGTTTCCTGATCCGGGTGCATGCGAATTGATTCTGCCAGGTAACGATAACTTTCTTCATCGTTAGCGATTAATTTACCCATCATCGGTAGTAATTTAAATGAATAAATATCATAAACGGGAGCCAGTCCAGGAGCGACTGGTTTAGAAAATTCAAGAACCAGTAAACGGCCGCCCGGTTTTAAAATGCGATTCATTGAACGCAGCGCCATGTCTTTGTCGGTCACATTACGTAGACCAAACGCCATGGTGATGCAGTCAAAATAATCATCAGGAAAAGGCAGACACTCTGCGTTGGCTTGCACATAACGAATATTGCCAGCAACACCTTCATCGGTTAAACGATCGCGGCCATTGGCTAACATCGACGCATTGATATCCGATAACACCACTTCACCCGACTGACCGACCATACGCGACATTTTTAATGCAAGGTCACCAGTACCGCCAGCAAGATCGAGTACACGCTGACCATTTTTAAGACCGGTTTGTGCCAGTGTAAAGCGCTTCCATAAACGATGAACTCCGAGTGACATGACATCATTCATGACGTCATACTTATCAGCGACCGAATGGAAAACCTCGGCTACTTTGCCGGCTTTCTCTTCGGCTTTAACTTGTTCGAAGCCAAAGTGTGTTTCTTCGTTATTTTTCATCAGATTCCTGTAAAGCGACCTTAACTGCTCTCTTAATTGCCTTGGGGCTCTTTTCTTTCATGACCGGCTTCTTTTAAACGCTCTAAATAACTATCCCATTTTTCCTGATAGGTTGAGCCTAATTCGTAAAGGTAATCCCAGGAATACAAGCCCGTATCATGATTATCACTAAACGCCAGTTTAACGGCATAGTGACCCACTGGCTCTATATCATCAATATTCACAGATTCCTTGTTCAGCTGCAACACTTCCTGACCCGGTCCATGACCCGTCACTTCTGCCGATGGCGAATAAACACGCAGGTACTCACAAGGCAATTTAAAGGTTGAACCGTCGTCGAACTCAAGTTCCAGTACATGCGATTTTTTATGCAGCATGATATTTGTAGGTTTAGCCATTCTATTCTCCGATAAGCTGTTATCAGCTTGTCTTACTTGTCATCTATAGGGGGTTACAAGATATATCGACTTAAGTCCTGATCTTCTGCAAGATCACCCAGATACTTATCGACATAGTTAGCATCGATAGTCACTGCGGTGCCTGCTTTATCAGCGGCTTCGTATGAAATTTCTTCCAGCAAACGCTCCATCACCGTGTGCAAACGTCGTGCGCCAATGTTTTCAGTTTTCTCGTTAACACTAAAAGCAACATCCGCAATGCGTGCGACACCATCCTCAGTGAAGTTAATCTCTACTTCTTCCGTTGCCAGCAGCGCCTTGTACTGCACGGTTAGTGCGGCATCAGGTTCTGTAAGAATACGGATAAAGTCTTCTGATTTTAACGCATCCAGCTCCACTCGAATCGGTAAACGACCTTGTAGCTCTGGAATCAAATCTGATGGCTTACTGACGTGGAATGCACCCGAGGTAATGAACAATATGTGATCTGTTTTTACCATGCCATATTTGGTGGTGACCGTGCAGCCTTCAACTAATGGCAGTAAGTCACGTTGCACGCCTTCACGAGAGACATCACTGCCACTGGTTTCATTACGCTGGCAGACCTTGTCGATTTCATCGATGAAGACAATACCATTTTGTTCGGCATTGATAACCGCCTGGTGTTTGAGGTCTTCCTCATTAACCAGCTTGGCCGCTTCTTCTTCGAGCAGCATCTTTTGCGCCTGCTTGACCGTGAGCTTACGCATTTTGGTACGGTCACCCGACATGTTCTGGAACATACCCTGCAACTGGCTGGTCATTTCTTCCATGCCCGGGGGCGCCATGATCTCTACACCGACCTGAGCAGCCTGTACTTCGAGTTCTATTTCGCGGTCATCCAGATCACCCAAACGCAGTTTGGTTCTGAACTTTTCACGTGTGCTGTTATCTTCATCCACATCCGGTTGTCCGAATGAATCACGTGGCGGTGGCAACAGTGCATTCAAAATGCGTTCTTCAACCTTGTCTTCAGCCACTGAATGGACTTTTTTCATTTCAGTTTCACGAACTTCTTTAACCGACATCTCGACAAGATCGCGGATGATCGTATCAACTTCGCGGCCAACATAGCCAACTTCGGTGAACTTAGTGGCTTCTACTTTAATAAAAGGCGCATGCGCCAGCTTCGCCAGACGACGTGCTATTTCAGTCTTACCAACACCGGTAGGACCAATCATTAAGATATTTTTAGGGGTGATTTCATTACGTAGCGCTTCGTCTACCATCTGACGACGATAGCGATTGCGCAAAGCTATAGCCACAGCGCGCTTAGCAGAAGCCTGGCCTACAATGTGTTTGTCCAGTTCCTGAACAATCTCACGGGGAGTCATGGATGACATAGTTAAAACCTATAGAAAAATTATTCGCCTGTTGATTCGTCGCTGGCCAGCTCTTCGATGGTCAGATTCTTATTGGTATAGATACAGATATCGCCCGCAATATTCAGGCTCTTTTCTACAATTTCACGGGCTGAAAAGTCGGTGTTATCAAACAGTGCGCGGGCAGCAGAGCGTGCATAGTTCGAACCTGAGCCTATCGCCAGCAGGTCATCATCGGTATCAATGACGTCGCCATTACCACTAATGATAAGAGAGGCTTCTTTATCCGCCACAATCAGCATGGCTTCAAGGTTTCGTAGCATCTTGTCGGTGCGCCAGTCCTTAGCCAGTTCAACAGCAGAGCGAACTAACTGGCCATTATGCTTTTCCAGCTGGCCTTCAAAGCGTTCAAACAAAGTAAACGCATCAGCGGTTGCACCGGCAAACCCAACCAGCACTTTATTATGATAAAGCCGGCGAACCTTGCGGGCATTGCCTTTCATGACGGTATCGCCAAGACTGACCTGTCCATCACCGCCGATAACCACAGAATTGCCGCGGCGAATCGATAAAATAGTAGTACCGTGTAGCGAGGCCACAAGAATCTCCAGAATTTTTTAAAACAGGGTGCGAATTGTACACGAAATACAGAGATAAGCCCGAATCATGCTGATTTCAAGGCTCATTGATTGAAATACATCAAATACTAGCTTCTTGTTAGGGGTGCTGTATTCAATGCCCCCTGCATAGCAACCTAGGTATCGGTTGCCGTCGCTGCTAACAGACCAGACAAATGCAGCAAGTGTTCCGCCGCTTCACGACCACTATCGGTCAGATATCCACCATCAACCTGACTCACCAGCCCCTTTTCAAATAAGCGCTTAGTGGCTGCAATTTCCTTGTCATTGGCGGTCGAATGAACTTTTATACCCGATTGCAGGCTACCAAGATCAAAACAGGACAAAACATTCAGCTCATCGTGTATTTCTTCACTAAATTTCATTCTCTACCCCTTAATTAAAAATAATACTCAATACAGAATCTAATACCGCTAGCGGAACCAGTCTAGTAACTTGGGCACTTCCAGTGGCTGACTAAATAAATAACCCTGAATAATGTGGCCGTTGAGTTCACGAACCATTGTCAGTTCTTCTTCAGTTTCCACGCCTTCAAAGATATTTTCAATACCCAGACTCTGGCTCATGGTCACAATAGCACGAACAATGTCCTGCAAGTTTTGTTGCTGATCAATATTTGAGATCAGCGAGCGGTCTATCTTAATAATATCAATTGGTAATTTTGTCAGGTAACCAAAGGATGTATAACCCGTACCAAAATCATCCAGTGCTATGGTGCAACCCAGCTGACTGATATTTTTTAAGAAACGTTCCGTTTTACTAAAATCATTGATCAAAATTGACTCAGTAATTTCAAACTCGATCAGCGCCGGGTCAATACCAGCCTCCTGAATATAACCTTTGACCGTTTCACTAAAACGACTAACCCCGCACTGTAAAGCAGATAAATTAATTGAAACTTTTACATTATGAGACTGACCAGATTTCACAAAATCGATGACCTGCAAAATAATCCATTCACCCACTTCATAAATTAATCCCGTTTCTTCTAACACGGAAATAAACTGACCCGGCGAAACCTGACCCAGAGTTTTACTTTTCCAGCGAAGCAAGGCTTCAAGACCCGTTGTTTGTTTTGTATTGGCATCAACTTGTGGCTGATACACCAGATAAAACTCGTCGTTAGCAAGCCCTGAACGTAAAGCGGTTTCCATCTCCAGTCTATCCTGGATCTGGCTTGACATAGTGCTTGAATAAAACTCAAAGTGATTAGTACCACTTTCTTTTGCACAATACATAGCCGTGTCTGACATTTTCAATAACTCAAGTGCTTCATCTGCATCAATTGGATAAAGCGAAATTCCTATGCTGGCACCTATATGAACTTCATGACCCTCGATAATAAAGTTTTCTCTCATCGACTGAATTATTTTTTCTGCAACTATAAACGCCTCTCGTACGTCGTTCATGTTTTCAATCAGAATTACAAACTCATCACCACCGTTACGAGCTATCGTATCACTGTCCCTTAACAAGGCTGTTAGTCGTCCTGCCACTTCCTGTAAAAACTTATCTCCCAGTGCATGACCGAGACTATCATTAATTGTTTTAAAACGATCAAGGTCAACAAATAGCACGCTAAAAATAGAATCGTTTCTTTTCGCCTGTGAAATAGCCTGCTTTAACCGTTCAATTAACAGTGAGCGGTTTGGTAAACTTGTTAGCACATCGTAATAAGCCAGATTTTCGAGATCTTTCTCAATTTCATTACGTTTGTCTATTTGTTCTTGCAAGTCTGCATTTGTAACCAACAGCTCTTTAGTCCGGTCTTCTACTAAGCTCTGTAGTTCTTCTTTATATTGTTCAAGTTCTACTTGTGCCAGTTGACGATGTTGAATTTCATCATCCATCTTATCTATCAATTGTTCATGATCCAGTAACAATATACGACCTTGTTTAAATTTTTCATTAGCATTTCTGGCAACGGTTAACATGAATATTGAAAATACAAACAAGGCAGCGCCAAGAAACAAATTTACATTTAAACTATATCCAAGTAATAAACTAATTATCTGGGGTACACTAAATACCAGGTAGGCAGGCATCCAATGAGATAACGAACCAACCGCTGCAGTGATTAATCCTAAATTGACTATTGTTAAAAAGTTTCGAAGTTCCTGATTTTGTAAATCATAATGAATCAGACTTAAAAAGCCCCAGTCCAGACCAAGCAACAATGTTACAAAAACATAGTAACGTGCATAATGTAAATAATTAATAAATTCTCGACGTTTGAAATCCCAAATCAGATAGAAACGCATAACTATCGCCAGTAAATACACTACCGAGAATGGGATTAAATACTCATGCTCCCCAAAATACATAAAAGCAAATATCGCTAATAAACCTGCGCTCAGCATGGCGATGTTTGCTACGAACGCCTGCCCGTAAAGCGATTTAATCTGATCAATCTGAAATGGAAGAATAACGCTGACCTCTGTTCACAACTTTTAAAACCAGAGACATTATTTACTCTGGATTAGTTATTTTTTTCTATTTTTTCTGGCTCGTGGGTGTGCATCGTCATACACTTTTGCCAGGTGCTGAAAATCTAAGTGTGTGTAAATTTGAGTTGTACTTAAATTCTCATGCCCTAGTAATTCCTGTACAGCTCTCAAATCACCACTTGACTCCAGTATATGCGAAGCAAATGAATGCCTGAGCTTGTGCGGGTATAAATCACTGTCCAGCCCTTGTTTTATAGCCCATTTTTTTAGTCGTTGCTGAATGCTACTTTGTTTTAATCGCGTACCACGCTTACTCACAAACACAGCCGTTTCCTCAAAATCCGCCAGTTGCGACCTGATCTTTAACCAGCTTTCTAATGCTTCCGATGCTTTGCGCCCAAATGGAAGTTGTCGCTGCTTATTGCCTTTACCGGTGACATTCAGAATTTGTTGTTTTCTTTCCACACTTTTTATATCTAATGTCACCAGCTCTGATAAGCGCAGACCACAGCCATACATCAGCTCCATAATGGCTTTATCTCTGATCAGCAGTACATCATCACCCTTCATCATTAGCAGCTGATCAAGCTCATCAACCGTCATCACTTCCGGTAATTTACGCGGGGATTTAGGCGCACGGACGCCCTTAGCAGGGTTATTGACCAGCAAATGTTGTTTGTTTAGGAAATGGAAAAGGCTACGTAATGAAGAAAGAACCCGCTGCAGGCTTCTGCCACCCAG
>Ga0316206_1002285_pt1 | contig 13401 bp, 12 predicted proteins | sample 6monthpyrite_MG_FD_204942 | JGI IMG/M metagenome (GOLD analysis project Ga0316206, IMG submission 204942) | Microbial mat bacterial communities from mineral coupon in-situ incubated in ocean water Damariscotta River, Maine, United States -... | ecosystem: Environmental > Aquatic > Marine >...
GCTTCTTTAACCCCAATGATATTTGGTACATCTGCCAGCTCGGCAATGGTTTCCGGCAACATATCACAGGCCGTTCGACCCGGAACATTGTATAAAATTTGAGGAATAGCGACTTTTTCGGCAATCGCCTGATGGTGCAATACAAGCCCATGCTGCGTTGGTTTGTTGTAATACGGTGTAACAAGCAAACAGGCATCTGCACCGGCTTCCATAGCACATTGGGTTAATTCAATGGCTTCCGAGGTTGAATTTGCACCAGTGCCTGCAATCACAGGAATACGCTTATTAACGTATTCTACTGTTTGACGAATGACTGCACAGTGCGCCTTTGTATCCAGCGTGGCTGATTCACCTGTAGTGCCCATTGAAACAATGGCAGTTGTGCCATTTTCTATATGAAAATCGATCAGTCTGTTCAGTGATACTGAATCAACCTCACCGTTTTCATGCATCGGTGTGACTAACGCCACCATGCTACCCTGGAACATACAACCCCCCGAAAATAAGACCGATAATTCTACTAACAGGCCGCCCCACTAGCAAGCAAAGCCTGAATAAATAACGCTCACATTTGATTTGCATGTTAAAATTATTGCTTTATTGAACTTGCCCTACGGAGAAGCCATGTACAGTTTCGGCACCACTATTAAAGCCACTGAAGATGAAGCAGTGGAAAAAGTAACTAACGCTTTAAAAGATGAAGGTTTTGGCGTGCTAACAGAAATCAATGTACAAGCCGTCATGAAGGCAAAAATTGATGTCGATATGAAACCATATCGTATTTTAGGTGCCTGCAACCCACATCTGGCCAGACAAGCTATTGAAGCTGAGCCTGATATTGGTCTGCTACTTCCATGCAACGTATTAGTGCGTGATGAAGGTAATGGCGATATGTTTGTCGGCTTTATGGATCCTAATGCTGTACTAACGCTTGTCGACAAACCTGAAGTTGGTGAACTGGCAAAGACCGTCAGAGAAAAACTTGAGCGTGTTTGCGATGCTGTAAGCGCTTAAATGTTTATTTCTCCGGGCTTTAATTTAAAAAGCTCGGAGAGCTCCACCATGACCACCTTCCCCAGTTCACCTCCCGATCATGACGAAATTGATATCTGGACGATCCCGCTGGATACGAATCATGACAGCACTGAAGCATTAAAAAAGCTGCTCGATACTCAAGAACTGGAAAGATACGATAAATTACATCCAAATCATCAACATCGTTATTTAGTCTCACATGCGGCCTGTCGTCAAATTTTAGGGGGTTACACAAACACCTCCGCCAAACAGATTTCATACAATAAAAACGATCACGGAAAACCTGCACTGGATCATGAGAATCCGGTGTATTTTAATTTAACTCATAGTCACGATTTAGCCATACTCGCCATTTCAAAATATTCTGAAATTGGAGTTGATGTCGAATACTTTAAAAATAAAGCCTCGTGGAAAAAAATTGCTCAACGCTTTTTTACAGAAACTGAAGTATCTTATTTACAGAATCAACCTGAAGACATGCAGGAAAACCTGTTTTTTCAGATCTGGACTCGCAAAGAAGCCTACATTAAGGCAATTGGCACTGGACTTAGCACATCTTTATCCAGCTTTGATGCAACGACCAGTAAAACTATAAAACCTCTAAATTCAACCAAATCAAAAGCAATTTGGTATCAGGAAGACCTAAATTTATCGACGCAATACACTGGGGCCGTTGCACAAAATACACCAATTAAAAAAATACGTTATTATTCATACTAATAAAAATATAAAAACAGGCTTATGCTCAGATTTATTCCGATATTACTGTTACTTCTGGCCCTTCTACCCTTTCAAAGCCTGTCTGCAACAGATGACAAGCTGATTAAAATTGGTGTACTGGCTCACAGGGGACACGAGGAAACTATTAAACGCTGGTCATTGACTGCCGATTATTTATCTGAGGCTATAGATGGCTATCAATTCATCATTAAAGCCAAATCTCTGCCCAGCATGAAAGAAGCTGTAGAAAACAATTTACTCGAATTTATTCTTACCAACCCCGGCAACTACGTCGATATAGAAGCCAACTATGGTGCCACCCGAATCGCAACACTAAAAGTTAAACAACGCGATAATGCGTACACTTCTTTTAGTGCTGTTATCTTTACCCGTTATGACAGACACGATATCAATACACTTAAAGATTTACGTGACCGATCATTTATGGCCGTAAATAAAAAAGCATTTGGAGGATTCCAAATGGCCTGGCTGGAATTAAAACAGGCAAATATTGATCCGTTTGAAGACTTATCTGATCTTCAGTTTTCCGGATTTCCACAAGATAATATTGTTTATGCGGTAGAAAGTGGAAAAATTGATGCCGGTACAGTACGAAGTGACACCTTAGAACGTATGGCCAGTGAAGGTGCCATTTCGATTAAAGATTTCAAAATTCTAAACGAACAACACAACGATGCATTTCCATTATTGCACAGCACCCGACTCTATCCTGAATGGCCTTTTGCAAAGCTAAAAAAAACGGATGACCAGCTAGCACAGCAAGTAGCCGTTGCGTTACTAACAATGCCTGTAAATAGTGAAGCAGCTGTTAAATCTCGTTCCGAAGGCTGGACTATCCCTTTAGATTACACACCTGTGCATGATGTTTTCAAAACACTAAAAATTGGTCCTTATGCTCAGCTTGATAACATTACTTTCGAGAAAGTAATTGAACAATACAGCCACTACATTCTACTCGTCATTGTCACACTGATCATTCTGGGTTTAGTTATTGTTTATATCAGCCGAACTAATCATAACCTGACACTGACCCAAACTAATCTTCGCACCGAAATAGAATCCAGACGACACGCGCAATCAGAACTTGCCAAACACAGAGACACACTGGAACAAAATGTTATAAAAAGAACTCAGGAGCTTGCAGATCTTAACAATGAATTACAGGCAGATATCATTGCCAGAAAGTCTGCCGAAGCCTCTTTGAAAAAAAGCAGTCACACATTGCAAACAATGCATGAAATAACATCATCAAGACAGATGAGTTTTGAAGCCAAGGTCGATGCCTTGTTACGTACTGGCTGCAATTGCTTCAATATGGAATACGGCACGCTTTTGCAACTAAAAGAAAAGAGAATCAATGTTGTCCGTTACGTTGGAGAACAAGATATTTTTAAACGTAATAAATGGATTGAACACGATCAGCTCTTTGCCAAATATATGATGCTGGATTCAGAACCCTTAATTATCCAGAACGCAAATACGGATGCTCGCTACAACCAGCTCTATCAACATACATCATTAAAAATTAGTTCGTACTTAGGCTTTCCTGTCATCGTTGCAGGCGCTCTATTTGGTTATCTCGAATACGGTTCTAAAAAGATAACAAACCGGCCGAGATCGTTGATCGATATCGATGTGTTACAATTAATTTCACAGTGGATTGGTGGTGAAATACAGCGACAACAGTCTCAGGACAACGCACAAAAACACCAGGCAGATCTGGCACATGTAGCCCGACTAGGCACAATGGGAGAAATGGCATCAGGTCTTGCTCATGAGCTAAACCAGCCTCTGACAGCCATTGTTAATTATACCCGTGGCTGCGTACGCCGGCTTTCTACTAAAAATGCTGACATGCCAGCCATCGTTGATGCCATGGAACACTCGTGTTCAGAAGCTGAAAGAGCGGCCGAAATTATTCGTCGCATGCGAGAACTGGTCAATAAAGAAGTACCACGTCGCGAATTTAATGATATAAACAATATAATTGAGGTAGTGATTCAGCTGGTTAAGCCCAAAATTAAAAAAAATCATGTCACTATAAAACGTGAACTGAATACGAACGTACCAGAGATTAATGTTGATCGCATTCAGATAGAACAGGTTCTTATTAACCTGCTCAACAATGCGATTGATGCGATGAAAAAAACACCTGTACTAGAAAGAGAAGTCATCGTCCAAAGCAGATATGACCAGTCTGGAATACAGGTTAAAGTATTTGATAGGGGTAATGGACTACCTAATAATATGAAAAGTGATGTATTCGAACCTTTCTTCAGTACCAAAAATGAAGGCATGGGTATGGGATTGTCTATCAGCCGTTCCATAATCGAAGCACATGCAGGCAGCTTAAATGCTGAACAACGTGAACTTGGGGGAAGTATCTTCAGCTTCACATTACCACTTGGCAGTGAGACAAATGATGACTAACCATAATGTTTATGTTGTAGATGATGATCAGGCAGTACGTGACTCCCTCCGCTGGCTCATAGAATCAGTCGGCCTTCACGTTAAAACTTTTTCTAATGGACAAGAGCTTTTAGAAAACTTTAATGAAGAAGAAATCTCATGCTTGGTACTGGATGTTCGCATGCCAGGTATTAGCGGACTGGACTTACAACAACGTCTAAAAAACATGAACGCAAAAATTCCGGTGATTATTGTTACCGGACACGCTGACGTACCAATGGCCATTCAGGCCATGAAAGCAGGGGCGTTTGATTTTATTGAAAAACCTTATAGTGACCAGCTACTACTGGAAAGAATTCAGTGCGCCATCGAACAGGACGATTGCTTTAAGCAACAACAAGCTGTCAATAATGAAATTAACGAGCGTATCGACTCACTAACGCCAAGAGAACGTGAAGTCATGGGACTGGTTGTTGGTGGACATTCCAATAAAAGCATTGCCAAAGAATTAGGTGTAAGCATTAAAACCGTTGAAGTACATCGCGGCAATTTAATGACTAAAATGAAAGCATCTTCTCTGTCAGAACTGGTCAGACTTGTCATGTCCAGTACTCGAACAACAGCCAAAGCATGAATAGCGGAATAACAAATGCCTAAACAACTTGTACTATCAGCACTCGGCACAGATTCACCCGGACTTGTTGATAAAATAAGCCGACATATTTTAGATCTTCAACTTAATATTGAAGACAGCCGCATGAGTATACTGGGTGGTGAATTTGCCATTATGCTGCTTATTTCCGGAGAAGAAGATAAGCTAACTCAGCTTAAAAACTCAATTCCAGAACTCGAAACAAAATTTTCTGATCTGGTTTTCAACAGTAAATATACAAAGGGAAAACGGCAGGAACCCGGCCTAAGTTATAAAGTCAGTGTAGTTGCACTTGACCACCAGGGCATTGTTCATAACCTTACGCGATTTTTTTCAGAAAAAAATATCAATATCGAAGACCTCAACACAAACAGCTATGCTGCACCTCACACTGGCTCCAAAATGTTTGCGGTTGATATGAAACTAAACATACCGCAAAACACTTCAATCATTCAACTTCGTGATGCGTTTATTCAACACTGCGACGACCTCAACCTTGACGCCAGTTTCGAACCAGATAGAAAATAATATGACCAGTAAAACCGTTGTTTTAAATAAAAAAGTACCTGCTTTTAACCTGCCCGCAACTGGCGACAAAAAAATACGACTCAGTGAATTTAAGGGTAAAAATTTAGTTATCTATTTTTACCCTAAAGATAACACGCCTGGCTGCACGACTGAGGGCCAAGACTTTCGTGACCTTCATAAAAAGTTTAAAAAGAAAAACACAGAAATTTTAGGTGTGTCTCGTGACTCAATAAAAAAGCATGAAAACTTCAAAGCAAAACATGCTTTTCCATTTGATTTACTATCGGATGAAAGTGAAGAGCTATGTAACCTTTTTGACGTTATTAAACTAAAAAAGCTTTACGGGAAAGAACACCTTGGAATTGAGCGCAGCACTTTTTTAATTGATGAGAAAGGTGTACTCAGACACGAATGGAGAAAAGTTCGTGTCAAAGACCATGCCGAAGAAGTATTAAACACCATTGATTAACGAAAGAATTCGTTAGATTAGTTCTATTTCTGTACAGGTTTTTTCACTTTCCTGGTTGTTGTTTCTTCCATTGTAGACAGCACTTTAATGATTGCAGCGGCAACGTCCTTACCTGAAGCAAAACGTTTTTCAGGATCTTTTTGCAACATTTTGTTAATCAGTCGCGTGGTCAATGTTGGTAGTTCTGCCCGGTGCTCACGAATCGGTTGATGCTTAACATTAGTGACCTGATAAGCAAGACTCGCCAATGTATCTCCCTGAAACGGTAATTCCCCAGTCAAAAGCTGATACATACTCACCCCGAGACTAAATAAATCAGCCCGACCATCTACTTTAATACCAGATAATTGTTCAGGAGCCATATACAAAGGACTACCAAGAATTGAGCTGGTATTGGTACCGGTAGCACCGGCAGCTCTGGCAATTCCGAAGTCAGTCACTTTAATAACCTGCTCTTCAGTGTTGTACATAATATTACTGGGTTTGATATCCCTGTGCACAACGCCTTGTTTATGTGCATAATCCAGTGCAATAGCAACCTGTCGCATTAGCTTAAACACCATATCTATTGGCAACAAACGGCCTTTACGAACAAAATCACTCATCACCTGACCGATAACATAATCCATTGCGATAAATGCCAGATCCTGTTCTTCACCAACATCATAGATAGTTACAATATTTGGGTGGCTAAGTCTGCCAGCTGTTTCGGCTTCTTTAAAGAAACGTTCTCTTACTAATGGCAACTCGTTATCATCGTACTGAGTCAAGTCCATTGTTTTAATTGCAACCTGCCTGTTTATTTTTGGATCTTTACCAAGATAAACAACACCCATTGCGCCACGGCCTAATTCGCGCGACAGCTCATATCTTCCCAGTACAGGTTTTTGTAAACCATGATTGGTAACGATCAAAGTGCGAGCTGCACTAAAACTACTGATTGAAGTATTTTGACTTTCTTCCAGCTGCATCAGGCTCTTTATGCGCTTATCGGCTGACTTGTATCCTGAACGACGCGAATTTAATTCACGGTATAATTCAAGCGCTTTATCGTATTGCCTCCTCTTTTCGTAAGCCTGACCGATACGATACATTTGTTCTAACATGGGATCAGTCGTCGGGCATTTTTGTAATGAAGCAAAACTTTGATCATATTCCCCCTGCTCGTATTGATAAACACCCAGCATCCAGAACGCTTCAAAAACTTGCTTTTCGAGAAATTCAAAGCGCTTTGAAATTTTTCTTCTTAGCAGACTCAGTGCGTGACTTGTGATTAAAAAAAGCACCACCATTGTCAGCGGTGCCCAGACAAGTTGCACCAGAAGCAACCCCATCTGTCCAACCAGCAAACCGAATAAAAGAAATAAACTTAATAATAAACCAACACCGGCCTGCATTCTCGGCAAGAGAAACAAACTGTAAATAAAAATACAAAACAGCAAGCCAACAACCAGCACATCTGTCCACGCCGGTGAAAAATAGACACTGCCTGTATATAAACTAATTAAACTCAACGCAATATCATCAACCACAATGTCATCGTTATAACCGATGAGAACTATTTTATTTTTTAGCTTGATGCCTAACTTATCATTCAGGACATCTATATATGAAATTTTTGGGTACTCTGCATCAATACCAGTAAATGATGAAGACCTGGGCAATACCCGCCCCACCCAGTCGGTTGTCCTCATGTCAGAACCAAAATCAAGCCCTACACCTGCTTTCCAGACAGGCAAACCAGCTCCTATAAATTTTGAATATAATTGCGACAATATATCAGGCATTATCGATTGATCGACTGACCACAACAATGATCGGTAAGCCGTTTCAGTTACATTGGTTTCAACAGGTAAATTATTATAATCAAGTTTTAACAGGTTCGAATCTTTGAATGCCGGAACTGAAGGCAATATCTGCTTTTTGAACCAGCCAAACACTCTGGAATCATCGATCTGAGCACCTGATGTTTTTAATGACATAGCCGAGTTGAACTGCAGTGTCTCAACACCTGATTGCTGTTGTGCAATATAGAGGTTCTTATTTTTTAAGGCTTTAACCAAAACACTGTCCGCAAACAACTCCTGCTCAGAAAAGTTATTGGATTTAATAAATTCTTTTCTGTTCTTGGCTGGCAGCTTTTTTATCGCTTCATCCAGCTTATCAAAATATTTAAGCGTGTTTTGTGTATTATTGTGTATTTTTTCAGGAATATTGAGAACCAGCGCCGTCGCCAGAGGCTTATTCCTTTTGACCTCATTAAGCACTTTTATTAATAATCGATAATCGGTTTGCGTTGTACTAGCTGAATTAATTCTGGGAATATGGATAACAACAACATCATCGACTTTATCTGGCTTTGCTACAAACTGTGCATCGATAGCAAACATTTTTCCATCAAGTTTTTCAATAACTGGGTTATGCAAAAAAAGCAGTGCAAAAGCAAACAATGAGGCGGTCAGAACGCCCCAGAATCCACCAATGGAACGCCAGATTTTTCTAATTATATTAAACAAAATTTTATATTAACCTAAGTGTATCAATAACAAATGAATACCAAATTACTCTAATAACACTTGATCCGTTAAGTTACCTAATAATTTTAATAATTCAACAACTTTCAACGGTTTGGTCAAATAACGTTCAAAACCTGCCTCTATGCCCTCTTTAACAGACTTTTGCATTGCATTAGCACTTAATGCGATAACAGGAATTAAAGCCGTATCCGCTCTGTTTTTCAATATTTTAACAGCTTCGTAGCCATCCATACCCGGTAAATTAATATCCATAATAATTACATCTGGTTTGAGACTCGCTGCAAGCTCAATACCTTCCTCAGCTGAACCCGCAGATTTGAGCGTAATTTGAGGCCATTTTGAAAGAATTGATTCAACGAGCCTTACATTAGGGCGGTTATCTTCTACATATAGCACGGTGAAACTATGTATTGCATGAACTATCTCATGAGATTTATCCGCCTTATTCTTCGCAGGACTGAATGACGCAAACCCTGGATCAAACTTGAGAACAAATTCAGTACCACTTCCATATTCACTTTTAAAAACGATCTCACCACCCATTAACAAAACAAGATGTTTTGTAATGACCATACCTATACCGGTGCCTTCTATATTACTGGAGTCGATACCAAGGCGGTTAAAAGGCTGGAACATATATTCTTGTCTGTCTTCTCTGATACCAAGACCGGTATCAATCACACATATTTCTATCTTATTATCTCGACCTGTCGCCTTTACTTCTACTTCACCATTTTCGATATTATATTTCACTGCATTTGATAAAAGATTAATAAATATTTGTTTAATAAGCGTTCGGTCGACATATAAAAATATTTTATCTATATCTTCTGACAACGCTTGTAATTTGACTTCTTTTTTTTGTGCCATAGGATTAATTAATGCATAGCACTCGCGTAAAACCTCACCCAGATTAATGTTTTCCATATTTACTTCAATCTTTCCTGCTTCAATTTTAGAAAGATCAAGAACTTCATTAATCAGCGTCAGTAAATGCTCACCTGCTGTTCTGATTTCGTCAACATAAGCACCATTTTCACTTTTCAGAATCTGCTCATCCAGCTCCAGTACCTGTGAAAAGCCAAGAATAGCATTTAGTGGCGTTCTTAATTCATGGCTCATTTTTGATAAAAAATCAGATTTCGCATAATTTGCTCTTTCGGCTAATTGTCTGGCAACTATTAATTCTTCTTCGCTTTCACGCAAACTATCTTCGATTTTTTTTCTTCGCTCAATTTCAGCAATTAATTTTTTATTTGATGAAGAAAGCTCAACTGTACGCAATTTAACACGTTCTTCTAATTCTTCATTGGACTGCTTTAATGCCTGCTGTGCCTGATTTAATTCCTGCGTTCTGGCAATAACTTTTGTTTCAAGCTTCTCATTATGTTCAAGCACCATTTTATATAGTGTTGCACTTTCTAATGCGTAAGCACTGTTGTATAAGATGGCAGAAATCAAACCCAGAGTCATGACAGAAGGTACAGACTCTGTTTCATTTAACACCCCTATAAACATGCCTCTAATCCGGGTACGTGATGCCAGTACGTGTAGCAGTATTCTTCTGCCATCAAGACGTAATTGAGGCTCACAAATTCGATTCTGATTTAAAGCCCAGCCAAACTCACCCCGATTAATTAGCTCATCAATCAGTTGTTGTAACTCGGGTTCCGCATTAAGAGGAACACAGTCATCAATCTCAAAGGAATTATTATCTTCATTAACCATCAAGAAAGCGGTTAAATCGAAATGAGCCAGACGACAAATATACTGCCGGGTAGAAGAAAATATATGCTGAGGACTACGCTTTTGTTTTACATTGCCGTGGATATCACCAAGTGAATTTAATGTATCAAGCGTAGAGATATATTGTTGATTTATCCGCTCAAGATAATTAACGCGTTGCCGCAGCTGTCGAAGTTCATCTTTGTTTTCAATATCAGACATTAATCTTCTTCTAGAAACAGCTTCACAGCTTCATCATATTGATATTTAAGCTGTTCGATTGCATCTGACAATACAAACTGAGATAACTCCAGACTTTCCCACGCCTGCTCATCTAGCTGGGGAATATCAGATTCTCCACTTGTTCCTAAATTTAAAGCATTAACAATTAAATCAGATACATGAATAATTGCTGAATCATCACAATAATTTAAAGACAATGAAGGACGGTGATGATAACAAATTGCATCAGACATTGGTGCCGGCAGATTCCAGGCCTTCATTAATTCCGCTCCAACCATCGCATGATCAAAACCAATAACCGATAGTTCAGACTGATGGAGTGAAACATTACTCTCAATGCTGTTTGAAACGGCTTTAGCCATCAGTTCCGGAATATCCATATACATAACCAGCCGGCCAATTTCGTGCAACAGACCTAATAAGTAATAATACTCTGTGTTTGGCTCTCGCATGAGTGATGCAAAAATCCTCGCCAGAATACCGGTTGCGATACAGTGCTTCCAGAATGCCGGCATATCAATGACATCCTGCTCAATATTTTTAAAGATTGAAATAACCTGAGTCGCGAGTACAAGATCTCTCAACTGTTTGGTGCCGATAACAGTAATGGCCCGGGTAATAGTGTCGATCTCTGAAGGAAAATTAAACATGGCACTGTTTGCAATTTTCAATAACCTCACAGACAAACCAGGATCCTCTGAAATAATGTCTGCAATGTCTACTAAATTACTATCCGGGTTATTTATCAGTGAATTAATACGAGTAAAAATCGAAGGCAGGCTAACAACGGAATCAACATTTTTTACCAGCTCACCAGCACTAGAGACCATTTGAAGACTCCCACGCCGAAACTTCACGCCGTAAGCAAACTTCATATAACTCATTTATAAATGGATGACTTCTGTTAAGAAAACGAAATCGCTGAGACAATTCAAGCTCTATCCGATGAAGCTGCTCAGCATCAATTTCTGAGATCTCAGAGCCGAACTCCGGCTCAGCAGTATCACCAACAATATCAGCTTCCACCACGCCCCATGATTTAATTGTTTTTATAGTTTTCTCTGTGAGCTCAGTACCAGCGGCTAATAATATGCGGCCACTTCGATCTTTAACATCTGCAGCAGCTACCTGCCCAACTTTTATATTTGATATCCTTATCACTGCCATAGTAGCTTCTCACTCATGTTATTTATTTTTATGTTTAAAGCCCTTTTTACTTTTACTACGTCAATATTTTAAGCTCTCAAATAAATAATAGAACAGAACAAGCAGATCGCAAGTCGTTGTTTATCTTTTGATTTCAGCCATTTGGCAACGGATCTTCCGAGTCTTCTTCAATAACGGGCCAGGCATTAATAACGGCCTGCACCAGGGTAGCAAGAGGAATCGCGAAGAATACCCCCCAGACTCCCCATAAGCCTCCAAACACAAGCACAGCAATGATAATTGCAGCAGGATGAATATTGACCACTTCAGAAAAAAGTAGAGGAACCAAAAGATTACCATCAAGAAACTGCACAACACTATAGGCAATAATCAGTGTCATAAAATCGGCTGTCAACCCCCACTGGAAGAAGGCGATCAATACGACCGGGATACTCACTGCAACGGCGCCTACAAATGGAATAATAACGGATAAGCCGACCAGCAGACTAAGCAATGCCGCGTAATCCATCCCCATGATGGCCAGCGGCAGATAAGTAGCAAACCCAACCACGACTATCTCGAGTATCTTGCCACGAACATAGTTACCAATTTTTACATCAACATCTCGCCAAACTTTAGAAGCCAGTCCCATTTCTTTTGGCAAAAAACGTGTTAGCCAGGTAATGATATTTTTCTTGTCCTGCATAAAGAAAAAAACCAGCAATGGAACCACAACCATATAAACTAACAAGGTAAAAATATCGACGACTGAGGACAACGACATTGATAATACACGTTGTCCTATGGATGCCAGTTCAGTACTAATCAGGCTCATCAAATCAGCAATTTGTTGTTCAGAGATTATTGGATATTGCTGAGGTAATTCCATCAGAAGTTTTTGACCAGCACCAATCATATTTGGCAGTTCTTTAACTAACTGCACCAGCTGATTAACGATAAGAGGTAACATACCCAGAGTCAGTAGCAAGATTGCAATGATAAAGACAACAAACACGGTAATCACGGAGAGCATTCTAGGAACACCCAGTTTTTGTAATTTGCTAACTGCGCCTTCAAGCACATATGAAATCACAATGGCTGCGATCACGGGTGCTAGAACTCCACCAAACGTTAAAAACACAAATGCAAATAACAGTAGTAAGAGCGCAAGAATGATGACCTGAGGGTCTGAAAAGTGCCTTTGATACCAGGTCTTAAGGATATTAATCATGAGGTATTTTTTTATTTATCCGGGAAACTGAGCAAATAGTCCTGATACGTTTTTTCAAACAACGCTTCCATCTCATCGATGACTTCAATCGCATCCCGACCCTGCATAATATGATCGGTCATTAAAGAAGAAGCTTCATGAAAAATCAGCTTTTTTTCTACCATCGGATAAGTCTGGTTTAGTCTTTTTAATGCCGCTACAACTGACTCACTTTCTGGCCTTGGTAAATCAAGTTTCTCTTCCAGTTCAGGCTCGTCAACACCATCCCGCTGGCAGAGAAACTCAGCATAATCCATCAGGCTCTTTTGTGAATCTGTGGAGAGCATGCCATAAATATCATCAATCGTTTTTGATTTTTTATTCTCGACAATATTCATTGGTAAAACCGTAAGTCTTATTCAGGTGTCTGATGCGTGCGGCAATAGTTTTGAGCAAACTCAAGCATATCTTCCATCACATGAGCCCGGAATTTATTGCGCTGACGGACAAATGAAAACGGTCTCTCCAGTGGAGGATCAAGTGGAATCGCAACTAGCGTACCCAGCTTAAGCTCTTTACTGATGGTCACCAGTGACATTACCGACAAGCCCATTCCAGCCTCAACAGCGCCTTTTATAGCTTCTGGACTACCCAGTTCCATACAAAGATCAATCTCATGACTGTTATGATTATCTTCCATGTATTG
>Ga0316206_1002286_pt1 | contig 13398 bp, 12 predicted proteins | sample 6monthpyrite_MG_FD_204942 | JGI IMG/M metagenome (GOLD analysis project Ga0316206, IMG submission 204942) | Microbial mat bacterial communities from mineral coupon in-situ incubated in ocean water Damariscotta River, Maine, United States -... | ecosystem: Environmental > Aquatic > Marine >...
ATTGAACAATTAATGAATTGGTGTTGGTTTATAGGACAACAGCTAAGTCATACAAAACTAGAAGATAGAACCGTACATCGCCAAAGCATAGCAGCCGCATTCACTGAGCAGAACGTGAATAATTCATTTGAGTTTATGAATAGAGCCAAGGCGTTAGTTGCATCGACGGAGAATAATAAGCAAAATAAAATGCTAGCAACAGATGTTCAAAGTGAATCCTTATTGAGCCCAAAAATTAATTCGTTTGAGCAAGATAGCCAACTGATAAATGCGCTTGAAAAATTGGCGCTATTAGCTGAGCAAGGTTATTTAGATGAACAAGAATTTATTGCGGCTAAACAAAAATTAATGCGCGATTTATTATATGAATAAAGAGTAGAGAAAAAAATGCCAGCAATTAAACTGGCATTTGTAGGTTGCTTAAAATGTTTCGCTTTTATTGACGTTTCATGGAGTCAAAAAATTCATTATTGGTTTTGGTCATGGCCAATTTGTCAATCAGGAATTCCATTGCATCAATCTCGCCCATTTCATGAACAATTTTACGCAAAATCCACATTTTCTGTAATTCATCTGCTTTGGTTAGAAGCTCTTCGCGACGAGTACCACTGCGATTGATATGAATGGCTGGAAACACTCGTTTTTCAGCAATTTTACGTGATAAATGTAATTCCATATTACCTGTACCTTTAAACTCTTCGTAGATGACTTCATCCATTTTTGAGCCGGTATCCACTAACGCAGTTGCAATAATCGTTAAACTACCACCATGTTCAATGTTACGTGCCGCACCGAAAAATCGTTTAGGGCGATGTAATGCGTTCGCATCAACACCACCGGTTAGTATTTTTCCTGATGATGGGATGACCGTGTTATATGCGCGAGCTAAGCGAGTAATTGAATCGAGGAGTATAACTACGTCTTTTTTGTGTTCGACTAAACGTTTCGCTTTTTCGATCACCATTTCTGCAACTTGTACATGGCGACTGGCTGGTTCATCGAACGTCGATGCGATTACTTCGCCTTGCACTAAGCGTTGCATCTCAGTAACTTCTTCAGGTCGTTCATCAATTAATAGTACCATCAATTCACATTCCGGATGGTTAGCGGCGATACTTTGTGCAATATTTTGTAGTAATAACGTTTTACCGGCTTTGGGTGGCGCAACGATTAAACCACGTTGACCTTTGCCGATTGGTGAAGCTAAATCAAGCACTCGAGCAGTAATGTCTTCAGTTGAGCCGTTACCACGTTCCATAACTAAACGTTGATCGGGATGAATTGGGGTTAAGTTTTCAAATAAAATTTTATTGCGTGAGTTTTCTGGTCTGTCAAAGTTAACTTCACTTACTTTTAGTAATGCAAAGTAGCGCTCGCCATCTTTTGGCGGTCTAATTTTACCGTGAATACTATCACCGGTACGCAAGCTAAAACGACGAATTTGACTAGGTGATACGTAAATATCATCTGGGCCTGCTAAATAAGACGAATCGGCAGATCGTAAAAAGCCAAAGCCATCTTGTAATATTTCTAAAACGCCACCACCAAAAATGTCTTCACCGCTTTTTGCGTGATTTTTTAAGATAGCAAAAATAATGTCTTGTTTGCGCATTCTGGCGGTGTGATCTAGCTTCATTGATTCGGCTAGACTAACCAATTCGTTAATCGATTGTTCTTTGAGTTCGGTAAGATTCATAGTGGAAAATTCTTGTGTATTAATAATATTATGTGCCATTAGATGTTAATGGAAGTTTCTGAAAGAGTAAGGAGTTTTAGATATGTGCAATCTGTTTTGAGTTATAAACTTAGCATTAAAAATGAGTTACGTAAAGCTTAGGATCACAAGTTAGTGTTAAAATTATATATTTGCTGATTAATAATACGGCAAAACTACGCCCGCAATCATCGACTACGGGCGTTGAGATTATAAGTTTTTATCAAGAAACTCTTTTAATTGCGTTTTTGAAAGCGCACCAACTTTGGTGTCAGCTACATTACCATCTTTAAATAATAATAATGTAGGAATGCCACGAATACCGTATTTTGGTGGTGTTCCAGCATTTTGGTCGATGTTAACTTTACACACTTTCACTTTGCCTTCATATTCGTTGGCAATATCATCTAATAAAGGGGCGATCATTTTACACGGGCCACACCATTCAGCCCAAAAATCAACCAAAATTAACCCGCTAGCATTAATTACTTCTGGGTCAAAGCTATCATCCGTTAGGTGAATAATTTTATCGCTCATTTTTGTCTCCGTTGCTCAAGGCGTACTGCCCGAAAGAAAATATTATATCGTTGTTTGTTGATGAATACGATACTGTTCTGTTATGTTATGTTTTAGACCGCAATGTTTGGTTGTCTGTTGCATACCATATTAAAATTCTAAGGTCATTGAGTGAAACTATTTTTGATTATCTCATTAACCTGTTAAGCTTAGCGCATGAAAACAACACACTTAACCGAAACAAAATTTTCCGATTTTTCGTTAGCGCCTCAAGTCGTTACAGGATTGGATGCTATGGGCTTTTATCACTGTACTCGTATCCAGGAAAAAGCACTTCCTGTGTTATTAAAAGGTAGTGATATTGCCGCTCAAGCACAAACAGGAGAAGGTAAAACCATTGCATTTTTGGCTGCTACTTTCCATCATTTATTGCAAAAACCCAAGCCAGCGCATAATCAACCACGAGCCATTATAATGGCTCCAACCCGCGAGCTGGCGATTCAAATTCATCGCGACGCATTAACACTATCCGAAACAACCGGTTTGCGGCTTGGAGTTGTATATGGGGGCGAAGGATATGAAAGTCAACGTACTACCTTAACTCAAGGGGTAGATATTTTAATTGGTACTTGTGGTCGCTTAATCGATTACTTCAAACAGGGTATTTTTAATTTAACTCATGTGGAAGTGGTGGTATTAGACGAAGCCGATCGCATGTTTGATTTGGGTTTTATTAAGGATATTCGTTATTTATTTAGACACATGCCGGTTTGCTCTGAACGGTTGAATATGCTGTTTTCAGCAACTTTATCGTTTCGGGTTAAAGAGTTAGCATTTGAACACATGAATGATCCTGTTAGCGTTGAAATCGAACCTGAGCAAAAAACCAATATCCGTATTACCGAAGAATTATTTTATCCATCGAATGAAGATAAAATGGTGCTATTGCAAACTATTCTCGAAGAAGAATGGCCAGATAAAGCGATTGTTTTTGCCAACACTAAACACAGTTGCGAAAATATTTATGCGCACCTATCGGCTGATAAAATTCGAGTTGGCTTATTAACGGGTGATGTACCGCAGAAGAAGCGTTTAAAAATATTATCTCAATTTACCAGTGGTGAAGTGGATATTTTAGTAGCAACCGATGTGGCTGCGCGTGGTTTACATATCCCCAGCGTTACTCATGTATTTAATTATGATTTACCTGACGATTGCGAAGATTATGTGCATCGTATTGGCAGAACGGGAAGAGCAGGAGACTCTGGTCATGCTATTAGTTTTGCCTGTGAAGATTACGCGTTGAATTTACCTGCAATTGAAGAATATATTGATTACATGTTACCGGTCAGCAACTATGATCGTGATGCATTATTAACTGACTTACCAAAACCGAAACCTAGGCCGCGCCGACATAAACCCACTGGCCAGCACAAACCGCGTTCTGGTGGCTACAAACGTAGAGATTAATATTGTGTCGCAGCCGAATGATATTGCTTCAGCGTGTGCTAGTTCACCGCTATATGTGGTGATTGATCTCGGCTCGAATAGCTTTCATATGTTGATCGCGCGTTTATTGGCCGATAGCGTACAAATCGTTGATAAAGTGAAACGTAAAGTTCGGCTTGCCTCTGGTTTAGATGCTCAGAATAATTTAGATGCGGCGGCTATGGCACGTGGTCTTGAATGTTTAAGTTTTTTTGCTGAACGGTTGCAAGATATTCCAAGCCAAAATATACGAGTAGTCGCTACAGCTACGTTACGCATTGCTAACAATGCCGATGAATTTTTGGCTCAAGCAGAGCATATTTTATCCACCGAAGTGAACTTGCTTACCGGTGAAAAAGAAGCGGAACTCATTTATTTAGGGGTTGCGCATACTAATTGCAGCGCACAAAAACGGTTAATTTTTGATATTGGCGGAGCTAGTACTGAAATTATTGCCGGGGCAGGCTTTACCGCTGCACAAGTGTGTAGCTTAAATATGGGCTGTGTTACTTTTAATCATGTGTATTTTGCCGATCAACAATTAACCGAAAACCACTTTAATCACGCTATTCACCAAGCTAAGCAATTAATTAAACCTTGGCTAGCCGATTTTGCTGAGATTGGCTGGCAATCGGTGTTAGGTGGTTCGGGTACAATGCAGGCATTAGGTGAGATATTATTGGCACAAAGTCAGCCGGCTATTATTGAACTATCGTTTTTACAGCAACTTAAAACTCGCCTCATTGCTTGTCAAACTATTGATAATATCAATATTACTGGCTTGAATTTAGAGCGAAAACCCGTTTTTGCTAGTGGCCTTGCTATTTTAATTGCGCTATTTGAAAGTTTTTCAATTAACCAACTACAATTATCATCGGGAGCCATTCGGGAAGGATTATTGTATGAAATGCTGCCGAATATGCGTGATTTGGCAATACGTGAGCGTACTTTAAATTCGCTTATTACGCGTTTTCATGTTGATAAACCTCATGCTTATCGTGTGTTACAACAAGTCACAATGCTATGTAAACAACTACAGCAGCAGGCTGCGCTTGCCCATGATAATAGTATTGAATTATTGAAAGCCAGTTGCTTAGTACATGAAGTTGGATTGTTATTAGAGTATAAATATCACCGCCAACATAGCGCTTATATTTTACAACAAGCGGATCTACCCGGTTTTGATCAGTCTGATCGACAATTACTGGTTGCTTTAGTTAAATCTTATAAAGGTGATATTGATGTTGGTTTACTGACTCAGCAATCAGCTACCAGTTATTCTCAAGCCTGTTTGTTATTGGTGATATTGCGTTTAGCGGTTATTTTATGTCGTCGTCGTACTGATGATATATTACCAAGCTTGTCGCTTAGTGTGTTAAGTAATACCGTTAGCTTAACGCTAGCCAATGATTGGTTAATGCATCATCCGCTAATCGCTGACGAACTAACTCAAGAACGCGATTATTGGCAGGCATTAAATTTAACTTTATTACTTATTCATTAATGCCTTTCAACTGATAAACTAAATAACCTTGTCAGCAAAATAATAAGACTGCGCTATGTACTAAACATAACGCAGTTATATAGCTAGATATTGCACTTGTTATAAGGGATTATTGGCCATCTTCACGTAACCAATGGGCTACTTGTTTGGCAAAATAGGTTAAAATACCATCAGCACCAGCACGCTTAAATGCTAATAAGCCTTCCATTACACAAGGTTTTTCTGCTAACCAACCGTTCTGAATGGCGGCCATGTGCATGGCGTATTCGCCACTCACTTGATAAGCATACGTTGGTACTTGGAAGGTATCTTTAACGCGGCGTACAATATCGAGATAAGGCATACCAGGTTTAATCATCACCATATCAGCACCTTCATAAATATCTTGGGCAACCTCGTGCAATGCTTCATCACTATTGGCAGGATCCATTTGATAGGAATGTTTATTTCCGCCTTTAATATTGTTGGCGGAACCAACTGCATCGCGGAATGGGCCATAATAGTTTGATGCATATTTGGCTGAATAAGCTAAAATTAGCGTGTTAGTAAAGCCTTGTTGTTCTAGTTCTGTGCGAATAGCGCCAATTCTGCCATCCATCATATCTGAAGGGGCAACTATATCGGCACCTGCTTGTGCATGTGACAAAGCTTGTTTCACTAGAATGTCTTTAGTTACGTCATTTAATACATAACCATTTGCGTCAATGATGCCGTCTTGGCCATGAATCGTAAACGGATCGAGAGCTACATCGGTGATCACGCCTAACTCGGGAAATTTTGCTTTTAACGCTCGTACTGTTCGTTGCGCTAAACCGTTTGGATTATAAGCTTCTTCGGCTAATAATGATTTTTTATCGGCTGGTGTGACTGGAAAAATAGCAATAGCAGGGATGCCTAATTCAACTAACTCTTGTGCTTCTTCTAGTAATAGATCAATACTTTTACGTTCCACTCCGGGCATTGATGGAATCGCTTCACGTTGTTGTTCACCTTCTACCACGAACACTGGGTAGATCAAATCGTGTACAGTTAATTGATGCTCAGCCATTAATTGACGAGAAAATACCTGTTTGCGCATACGGCGTAAGCGCCGAGCGGGATATTGAGCAAAATTATGGGTCATGGTTTAGTTCCTGAGGCGTTTGAGGAGTTTCAAATAAGCGTATTTGCACTTGATTACGACCAAGCTGTTTGGCTTGATATAGTGCTTTATCCGCTAAAGTAAATAATTGTTCAGGTGAAAGCTCAACTTGTTGTTGATAAGTTGTTACACCGCAACTGATGGTAAACTGAATTTGCTGATCTTCAAAAATAATCACTTGTTGAGCGATATCTTGTCGCAATAATTCGGCTAGTTCAATGGCGCCAAGTTTATCGGTATCAGGTAAAATGAGACAAAATTCTTCACCACCGTATCGACAACCTACGTCGGTACTACGTTTTAAGCCATGTTGAATGCGTTTGCCTATTTCGGCAATACAATGATCGCCTGCAATATGGCCATATTGGTCATTTATTTTTTTGAAAAAATCAATATCTAGCAGAACTAAGCTTAATGGTGCTAAATTACGTTTACTGCGTCTAAATTCCGCTTGTATTTTTTGATCATAAAAACGTCGATTATATAATCCTGATAATTCATCCAACATATTTTTACGTTCTAATTCATGGTTGGCTTGTTCTAGTTCTTGTAACGCAATATTTAGCTCTAAGGTGCGTTCTTGCACACGTTGCTCTAAATCTTCTTGATTGCCTTTTTGTGCTATTAACAATGCTTTATTCGCATCCGTAGATTGTAAAGCATGTGCTAACGCTTGCTGTTGCGCGGCTATTCTATCTCTATTTTCAAAATAAAATTGTCGACTAATGAGATAACTAATCAGCCAACCATTAGTTAAAAAGGCTAAACTAAATAATAAATTTTTATATTCATATAATCCGAGTTGGTACCAACTTAAACCTGCACTGATCAATGCGATAAATAATAACTCAATGATGCCTATAGTGAGTAATAACTTGGCAAGTCGGGTTTGATTTTTTAATAAAAAATAACCAATAATGGTAAGAATAATAGTGCTACAAATATAAATAATCATGCTAATAATTAAATTATCCAATTCATTGAACAAAAAGCTCACAGGCACATAAGTGAATAACAGTAAACATATATAGTGAATGGATTTATATAAATGGCGATCTAGTTTTTTTAATTCAAACGCTTCGATGGTGAATAACAACAAAAAAATTGAACCCAATGAAATTAATATAGGCAAATCTATGCCTTGCAAATCAGTCTCATTGGGTAGGATAAAATGTAAATTCCAGCCGAGTAGGCAAGCTAATAGTAAAGTACGGGTTATAAAATAGGCAAATAGTAATAAATAGCTTTTGATGCCGCAGCCGAAAAATAAAATTAACTGAATAACAGCAAAACAAGCCATCATGCCAATGGCTATGCCATACATGATATGCCGGTAAGTCGTATCAGTAATAAACGTATCGGTAGGTTCAATAGAGGCGGGAATATTTAGTTTTGATTGGCTTTTGAGATATAAAAATAAGCGTAGTTTTGTTTTTGCTTTTAAATCAATGCGCCCAGCTAAAGTATTATCTCGATATGGATGTAATACAATGGGGGTAAGGGTGAGTTCTCGTTGTTGAAACAGATAAGCTGATAATAAACCTATCCGACGATTAAGCGTTAAATATACGGTTTGGTGTTGTGTGAGTTGGTTGCTCAGTTCAATACTAAACCAAGCGCCACTCGGCCGACTAACTAGCGCATTTGTTTGATTAGCGGCAGATTTTTGCCATTGACTCTCATCTAATTGGCGTATTTGTTCAATCGATAGTTTGTGCGTATCGTTGAGATACCAAAATTGATTGATTGGCGTTTGCCCGTTGATGTTTGCTAGCTGATAAAGTGGTGAAGCTGCTACCGTACCACCTAAGCATGAAAATAAAATAGCAATTAAGCACAAGATACGCATTAGTTGGTTAATCCTAACTTAAATACTTGCTTAGCATTTGCGCGACTGTGTTGGCTCAGGGTCTGTGCTGAAACGCCCATTGCCTGAGCAAGTTGTTGAATTACATGCGTTAAATAATGTGGTTCATTACGGTTGCTTTTAGGCTTGGGGTTAATGTTTCGTGGTAGTAAATAGGGAGCATCTGTTTCAACCATAATGCGGTTTAGCGGGATATATTTGGCCATTTCATATAATTCTTGGCCACGTCGCTCATCACAAATCCAGCCTGTGATGCCGATATACATATTGGCAGCTAGGCAGTCAGCTAATTGCTGTTTTGTACCAGTAAAACAATGCGCTATCATTGCCGGAACAGTGCCAATATAAGGCGTTAAAAGTTCAAGCCAGAGATCAAATGCATCACGTTGATGCAAAAATAAAGGCAAATTTAATTGTTGGGCTAAGTTAATTTGTGCCGAAAATACTGCAATTTGCTGGGCTTGCCCAGAGAAGTTACGATTAAAGTCTAAGCCACATTCACCAATGGCTTTAATGTATGGCTGTTTGGCTAAATGCCTTAACTCTGCTAAATACTGTTCGTTAACTTGGTCGGCATCGTGCGGATGTACGCCTGCGGTACAGGATAAGAACATTGGATGTTGCTCACATAATGCTAATGCGGCGTTACTTTCTGCCACGTTAGTGCCTGTAACAATAATATGTTCAATGCCATGGTTTTGAGCCCGAACTAATACCTCATCAAGATCTGTGTTGAATCTTGAATTGGTTAAGTTCGCGCCTATGTCTATCATAGCTATATTATTTTATCCGCTTTACGGATAATTTTCGATTCGAGTTTTGCCTAAATAAATAAAATGAATTAAAAGTACCGCGTTTAATGATTATTTCATCACCAGTTTTAAATCGTGCGTATTCATTTTCTATTTGTTGCCAGATTTGACCATTTTCAAAGGTAATGCGCCATTTGCCAAAATGATTTTTACTAGCCGTTTTTACAGTTAAATGAATTTGTTCTAACTTTTTCACAGGATTATGAGCTAATTGCTGTGCTCCAAATTCGGCTATCGGATTTTTTACCAGTTGAGTATCCGCAACTGGTGCTTGCTTGATTTTTGTGGGTGCGGAAGGTGTTGATGGGACAGCAATACCGGTTGGCGCTATGGGTTGGTCAACCGAGCTGAGCTGTTTCTCTGATTGAGTTGCAGAAGCCGACTTAGTGGACATTAGGGCATCAAAGCATTTTAATCTTGCGTCAGCTTGTACTATTTTAGTACATAATGCTAATTGAGCTGAGGTGGTATTGGCTTGGCTATATAACGCGATAGTTGCCAGCAATAATGTAAACCATTTTGTCATGTTAATTATCCTGTTTCGTCGGTGTTTCTGACGTTGTTGTTTTTGTATAAAAAGAGGCAATAAATACGCCAAGTTCAAATAGCAGTAGCATAGGAATGGCCAGCATGGTTTGAGAAAAAATATCGGGTGGGGTTAACAACATACCTATTACAAATGCGCCGACGATGATATAAGGACGTTTAGCCTTCAAACTAGCAGTGGTGGTGATGCCTGTCCAACATAATAAAATGATTAAAATAGGGATTTCAAATGATGCCCCAAACGCAAAAAATAGTTTAAGTACGAAATCAAGATAACTTGAAATATCGGTAGCCATGGTTACCCCCTCGGGAGTAACAGAAGAAAAGAAAGAAAAGGCCACCGGAAACACCACAAAATAGGTAAAAGCGATCCCAGAATAAAACAAGATTGTGCTGCCAAACATTAGTGGTGCTAATAATCGTTTTTCATTGCGATATAAACCGGGGGCTATAAAGCTCCATATTTGAAATAAAATGTAAGGCATGGCAATAAAAATAGCTAGCACCATGGTTAATTTAAATGGTGCAAAAAAGGTAGAGGTTACCTCGGTAGCGATCATTTGAGTGCCGTTTGGCATAGTTGCTAATAAAGGTTTAGCAAGGTATTGATAAAGCTGCTCTCGCCATGCAATTAGCGATAAAAACACAACTAGTACAAAGATGATCGAGTGTAGAAGCCTAGCTCTGAGTTCTAACAAGTGATCAAATAAGGATAAATTATTAGTGGAGGTGGGCTTCATGAGTTTAATTTGTCTTGCGTGGTGGCTGATTTATTAGCTGTTGAGTTATCGGTTGTGGTTTGCTCAGTACTTAACGACTTTTTAAAGGGCTCCGTTACGGATGCGGCTGCATCGTGTAATGATTTCACTGCAGCGGTTACATCAGGAGACAAGTTTTGCATATTGCTCTGTTCAGCTTTTTTCAAATTTTGATGTAACTCATTAATTCTTAATTCTTCAGTGAGTTCTGTTTTCACTGAATCGGTTAATTGCCGAATAGTTCGCATCCAACTACGCACGGTTCTAATAGCTACGGGTAGGCGTTCAGGGCCTAATACTACCAAACCAATTACGGCAACTAATACCAGTTCCCAAAAGCCAATGTCAAACATAGATTAAACCTGATCTTTATCGTTAACCACAGTTTTTTTGCTTGCTTCGCTACTATCGGGAAGCGATTCTGTTTTATTATCTACCTCGTCTTCGCTCATGGATTTTTTGAAGCCTTTAATGGCCGAACCCAAATCACTACCTAAGTTGCTAATTTTTTTTGTACCAAATAATAATAAAACGATTGCAGCAATAATTAATAATTGCCAAATACTCATACCAGCCATAAATTACTCCTAAAATGACAGACTTGTGAAATTTTGATATATGCTTATTATAAAGAGTCGCTAATAAAAATCACTCATTAACCGATGATATTTTGAGGTAAGTTATTTTTGGCTAACCCATTTTTCAAAATGTTGATTACTTTCATTGTTATAGTCATGTTAACCATGGCTGAATTTAGCTGTTATGCATGTGATCAATTACCATTGCCTATTGTAAAGACTAGCCAAAAATCGATATCGGCTCAACAAACCGACGATGATTGGATGGCCCAAGTGCATCAGTCAATCACGAATAGTGTTTATCAATCTGCCCTGTGGTTCGACAGTTTCTTTGCAGAGCGGGGCTGTCCGCAGCGCCATCCACAAACCAGCGCTAGGGTGAGCTTAACATGGCGACCAAAAGCTGAGCATTTATCAGGGTTTAGATCTCGATTTCGGCTTAATTTAAAATTACCTAATTTTCAAAATAAAGCCGATTTGATTTTGTCTGACAATAGTAACGATGGATTAAATCAATTACCGTTAGATAATTTAAATAAGCATAATACGTTAAATAATAATCAAGCGTTTTCAGCAGCCATTCGATTTATTCATAAAAACGAAGTAAATAAGTTTACAGATTCGCGCATTGGCATTTCAGGAGGCGATATTTTTTTGCGTGTGCGCCATCAGCGTTTGTATGCATGGAGAAATACGCAAGGCTTTAAGATAGAGCCGGCGGTTTTTTACTTTATCAAAAAAGGCTTGGGGGCAAATTTATTATTAGAATATAACTACCAATTGTCACAACAATCACAACTGCGGGTTGATTACTCAGTGAGCGCGTCACATTCTTATCGCGGTTTACGCTGGCAGCAAGGTATTTATCGGTTAGCGCAGTTAGGTGAAGGTAAAGCCTCGGTTTTTAGCTTTGCTATGGAAGGAGAGCGAACCAATCATAATTATTTCGTTAATAAATATACCGTTAGCTATCGTTATCGATTTAACGCTATGCGTGCATGGTTATTTTTTGAAGTAGAACCATTTGTTGAATGGCAAAAAGATGAAAACTTTAAAGCTGGACCTGGTATTGCACTGACTGTTGAAGGCTATTTCACTAAATTATAGTAGCCTTCAACTTTGCACTTGAATAGTATTAATTAGGCGCAACTAGCCACGTGTTCAATAATAAGATGTTGATTTTTAAGTAATTCAGGTCGATTTAAGAAATAACCTTGACCAAATTCACAACCGGCAGCTTTTACCTTCTGCAATAACTCTTTAGATTCTATACCTTCTGCAACTAGGCGATATCCAAACTGTTCACCCAGTGCTTGTAAAGCGGTAATTAATGCTAAATTTTTATCACTGGCATTAATTGCACGAATAAAGCTGCGATCTAATTTGATGAATTCAAATGGATAACTATGAATAAAATTAAACGAAGACAAGCCAGAGCCATAATCATCTAGTGCTAATTTAACCCCCAATTCTTTTAACTTATTCAGGCCTTTAAGCGCTAACTCTGGGTGTTGACTAAATGCATGTTCATCAAACTCTATAATTAATTTAGCTAATTCAATAGGTTGTTGTTTCAGTAAGCTAATCAACGCTTGTAATTGATTGGCACGGGTGAGCTGTTGACCAGATAGATTAATTGAAATAAAGGCATTGCTGTGTTGTTGTTTTTCACTATTTTGCCAATAGGCAATTTGTTGGCAAACTTGTTCTATTACCCAGCTTTCAATTTCTAAAATCATCCCGGTTTCTTCAGCCATAAATAAAAATTCACTCGGTGTTAGTAAACCTTTTTCTGGGTGCTGCCAACGCAGCAAGGCTTCAAAACCTATGATATTTTGACTGTTTAGGTCAGATATTTGTTGATAATGTAATTCAAATTGGCGTTCTTTAATGGCGATACGCAACTCTTGTTCTAACGTTAAACTAGCCATTAATTGCTCACGCATGCTCACATCAAAAAACATGTAACGACCTCTACCTAAGCTTTTTGCTTGATACATGGCGGCATCGGCATCACGTAAAATATCGGTCGGCTCGTGATGATTACTATCGCATAAGGCAATGCCAATGCTAGCGCTCGAATGCAAGGCATTACCCTCAAAGTCAAACGGTGTTTCTATGCTAGCAATGATACGAGTAGCAATGTCTTCGATATCTTCTTGATTTTCTGAGTAATCGAGTAGTACAACAAATTCATCACCACCTAACCGTGCCAGCATGTCGTTATCACGAATACATTGCTTTAAGCGTGCTGCAACTTCAATTAAAAATTGATCGCCTGCTTGATGCCCTAACGTGTCATTAATAATTTTAAAACGATCTAAATCAATAAATAATACACTGAATCGATGATTTGGATAACGTTTTAAATGACGCAATGCTTGTTCTAATTGAGTGGTTAACATCGCTCGATTAGGCAGTTGGGTGAGCACATCATGATGTGCATCATGATATAAACGTTGTTCAATTTGATG
>Ga0316206_1002287_pt1 | contig 13393 bp, 5 predicted proteins | sample 6monthpyrite_MG_FD_204942 | JGI IMG/M metagenome (GOLD analysis project Ga0316206, IMG submission 204942) | Microbial mat bacterial communities from mineral coupon in-situ incubated in ocean water Damariscotta River, Maine, United States -... | ecosystem: Environmental > Aquatic > Marine >...
ATACTCATTGCTTGCGTCAATATACCGGAGCCTCCTTTCTGAGAAACCCAGACAACACTTTGTTCTTTTTTCTTAGCTGCAATCATGCTTTCTGCTAGTAATTGGGCAGATTCAGAAAGGCTTTTCGCTTTATCGGGTGCAAAAGATTCTTTTAGGTGTAATAGCCCTCCGATGCTTTTTTTGCCCGGAGTATAGAATAAATTATATCCTTCTGTTCTTTTGTCCTGATAGGGTGATGCCTGAATGTGTGTATTTACTATTGTTGCGGCATTTTGAATGCTTTTATAACGATCACTAATACCTACTGGAATTTCTTTTCCTTTACCTTTGACGGTACCTTTCTTTTGATGTTTTATTTTCCAGTTATCCTTCTTTTTATTTGTTTCAACAAAGAACAGGCCGGGGTTTGTGTATTTTTTTTGTTGTTTATGAAAATCAAGTGAGGAGTCAATCTTGTTAATAAAGTAAGAATCGTCTGACCTTCTAAATGCCTGAATCATGCAGCCGGGAAGGACTAAGAAGAATTCATCTTCACCATTATGGTGAGTAATCGAAGCATAAGTGTGGTTACTATTGATTTTCCCTGAAGTTAGAGACTTAATTTCTTTAACGGCTAAAACAGCCCAGTGGTTGCCTTTGTTAGCGACTGTCTCAAGGCCTTCAAATATTGCGGCGGCTTCAGGCGTAGCTTGAACTTTTTTGCCGCCGTGTTTGCCGGCAATGGTTGGAAGTTGGTCAATAGTAGTGATCATGCGTAAATCTCCATTTAGCTTATAATAGTGCCTATCCAATCTGGCATAATTAACTGAACTCTAATATGAAAGTTTATTCAGGTCAATGCTCGTACATGAAGCAAGGTGTAAGCAAGTGGTATAAAAAAAGGTATGAGTGGTTTGTTTTGTCTTTAGTTAAATTGACTTTGTAAGTTGTTGATAATCCATAGAATATAAATATAAATAAAAATACAAAACACACATTGCCATCTGGAACTATTTTGGTAAGATAGCCGTTAAGTTTGTAACAAGCCTAATGATTGGGCTTGATATGGTTTAGTAGTACGACATGGAGTAGGGATAAATGTCAGCAGTAAAAAGTCTTTTAGCGACTACGCTCGCGTTCGGTTTTATTTCAATGGTTGGTTGTTCGGATGATGACGATAACGACACACCAGCAGATACATCACCACCAGCTATATCAAATTTAAGTCATGTCGATAATGAAAAAGTCATCGGCAATCGAACCATTACGTTTACAGCAGATGTTACTGATGATGTGGGTGCAACAGTCACCATCTCGCACAATGGTAACCCTGTTTCAGTAACACCAGGTGGTAATACCTACACGGCGAATATTACTTTAGGTGATCGTACCAATAATACAATTGTTGTTACTGCGAAAGATGCCGATAACACCACCACAGAAACTCTCACTCTCAATTATCCCTTTCTTGCATTTACTAATGGTCAAGCAGCATCAGTGGTTATCGGTCAGCCAAATTTTGATTCATTTGGATATAATCAAGGTGGAGCTCCAGGAGCAAATACACTTGCAAATGGCAGTAGCTTATTAGTTGTCAATAATGCTTTGTATATTGTTGATGATGGTAATAACAGGGTGCTAGGTTTTAATGCAATTCCAACGATTAATAATGCTAATGCTAATTTTGTAATTGGACAAAGTGATTTTAGTGGATCGGCTGGTGGATTAACAAACATGGAATTATCGAACCCTAAATCCATTGCCTACAATAGTGATAACTACTTTGTTTTGCATGGTAATAATGCGTCGAGAGCAAATCATTGGACTTCATTACCTGTTAATAACGATGCTGCCGATTTTGTTGTAGGGCAATCTGATTTTGGTACTGGTGTTACTGGTTCCTGTCAACAAGATAAATTTAGCTTTGCGCAACATATTGAGGCAGTTTCAAACAAATTAATGGTAAGTGATATTACTAATAACCGACTTCTTATATGGAATTCTTTCCCAACTTCTAGTGGGGTAAGTGCAGATTTGGTTTTGGGGCAACAAGATTTTACACACTGCCAACGAAATGATGCAAATAATGATGGTGTTGATGATGGGATCCCTACTGCAAGTACGTTGAGATTTCCATCCGGAGTTTGGTCAGACGGTGTTAGATTGATTTTGTCAGATTCACAGAACAAACGTGTATTAATATGGAATACTTTTCCTACAGCTAATGCCCAAGCAGCTGACCTGGTTTTAGGACAGGTGAATTTTATAACAGCAGATCCTGCAAGCACAACGGTAGATTCTTTTTCTCCGGGTGCTATTGCCTCTAACGGTAATCAGATATTTCTTTCTGATGGAAACTCTTCTCGTATACTGATCTGGGATAGCTGGCCAACAACTAACAATCAGGGTGCGGATAGAGTGCTTGGTGCAAATGATTTCGTTGGGGATGTGTCTGAGCTAAACAATGCGTCAACTTTTCTTAATGCAGATGGAAGAATTGAAGTAACTGATAATAAACTTTTGGTGTTAGATAATGGTAATAGTCGAGTTTTAATATTCGAAGCGCCATAAAATAAGAATTATTCAGGGATGAAATTTAATAAACTTACCAGTGCGGTTTTATTGGGCCTGTTGGTTAATCAGCCGGCAGGTTTTTCTGCTCCTGTAATTAATCCCAATGACCCCAATATTAACCTGATTGACAATACATCAGTTGTTAATACCACAACAATCAATCAACAAACTCAAAACCTATCCCTTCAGTGGAATAGTTTCAATATCAATTCAAATGAAATGGTTACCTTTGTTCAGCCTAATTCTTCTTCAATGGCTGTTAATCATATTAACAGTATTGATGTTTCAACTATTGCAGGTCAGTTAAATGCCAATGGCCAAATTGTTTTAATTAATCCCAATGGCTTAATTTTTAGTGAAGGCTCTGTTGTTAATGTTGGCGGTATTGTGGCCAGTGGTCTTAATATAAACTCAGAAGCTTTTTTAAATGGGTCTGTATTCTTAAACCATTAACAAAATACGGATGGGTTTGCGTGAAAGTTACTGCGTATTATTTTTAGGATGTATTTTAAAATAGAGATTGTGAATCAAGGGCCAGTAATCTGTAAAATTATTCAGATAAAAGACTGCTAGATGCTTGATGAGTACAAAACAGTGCTGTTGATGCATGGTAATATATAAATTTTATAGTGAAGCTCTTTTGTATATCCTTTATAGTGGTTTCATGAAATCAATTTCAATTATTCTATTCTTAATATATTCCTGTGAGGCGATATCCATGTCATTATTTATGCGAGATGAAGAAGAGGTGGTGCTTTGCTCTCCAATGGAGGGTGTTATTACGTTTGAGGGTAAGCCGGTTTCTAATGCCAAAATTGAGCGAAACATTAAATGGCAAGATGATGTGGGTGAAACAGATACTTATTATACGGATAAAAATGGTTCTTTTAGTCTCCCAATAAAACAAACTACCGTACGTTTAAATAAGATAACGCAATTTGTTATGAGTCAGGAAATTACGGTTAAATATAATAATGAGGAATATATGATCTGGGGTGGTGCTAAGGGAGGTAAGGACTTATATGCTGAGCTTGGCGGTCAACCAAAAAATATGCGATGTGAATTAACAAGTGATGGTGAATCTGTTAGATCTGATAATACTTTATTATTTACGTTGTGCAAATGGGATTCAATCGAATGATTACAAGGAACTGTAATAATGACTATATTAATACCAAAAATAGCAGCAGAGCTGGCATCTGATGTATATCTGGTACAAAACTCAGCTTCTGTGCGTGCCTTTTTTTCAAGGCCAGAATTCGCATCCGATCTAAATAAAAAAGCTCATCTCGCTGCAACTGTGGGTTTTAGAATAGCAAACGTACAAGATGGTTTTGGTGTATGTGCGGTAGGGGCTGGTGAGTATAAAAATGACGTGTTCTTAATATTTCGTGGTTCAACCAATAAAAACAACATGGCGGACTGGGTGAGTAACGCGCGAATAGGGGTTGAGTTTTCGAAAACAGGTCGCCCGGTTCATATCGGGTTTAACCATATATTCACTTCAATGTTATCTGATATCGAAGCCTTTATGGCGCAAAATCACGTCCGTGGTACTATCCATTGTGTTGGTCATAGTTTAGGTGGAGCGGTTGCCACACTAGCTGCAGACTGGGCTAAAAGCCATTTCGGTAATACGGTTAAATTATATACCTTTGGTGCACCGCGGCCAGGGCTTTTATTGTTCGCGCAGCACGTCACCAACAAACTCGATAAAAAGAATATATTTCGCACCTATCACGCAACAGACCCTGTGCCGATGATTCCAGTTTTTCCATTCATGCATCCACCTTTAAATGGCTATGGTCACTGTATTCCATCGAACGAAAATATTCTTTCTGCCGAAGCGCATGACAGGGTGAAATATATAAATTCTGTGCGTTTTTCTACATGGGAAGACCTGGAAAAAAGAAAGCCTCCCTACAGTACAGAAAGCGTAGTGGAACAATGGCTTGAATCAGCTAATCCTGTTAATCCGGCCGATCCACAAGTTTGGCAATGGATTGATGCATCTTTAAATTATGTTGTTAAAAAAGTCGTTGGCGTTGCCCTTGTGTCATTACAAGGTATAGGTACAGGCTTAATAACGATAGCCGATAAAATTGCCTGGATTTTACAAAAAGGAATCGATCTATCGGTACATATCGGGCGACTTGTTTTTCACCTAATGCGAAAAATAATGCAAGCCTTAAGTATGGCAGCACTTCATACCGATGCAGAAATTACACAGATGTTTATTGGAGGTATTCTAATAAGATTAATGATGAAAATGAATACAGAAGCACAAATGGCCATTTATAAATATAGCTAAAACTACCGTCATTCCAGAAAGTGTTTTTCACTTATCTGGAATCCATTATTTATAATCGAAGTGTAGATTTCGGCTACAAGCGCTCTGGAATGACGAAAAATATTATGCAATATAAGTCTCTGATTTAAATAGGTTTATAAAGAAAACCTAAAATCACACATTGCCATCTGGAACTATTTTGGTAAGATAGCCGTTAAGTAAGTAACAAGCCTAATGATTAGGTTTGATATGGTTTAGTAGTACGACATGGAGTAGGGATAAATGTCAGCAGTAAAAAGTCTTTTAGCGGCTTCGTTCGCGTTCGGTTTTATTTCAATGGTTGGTTGTTCGGATGACGATAACGACACACCACCAGATACATCACCACCTGCTATATCAAATTTAAGTCATGCCGATAATGAAAAAATCATCGGCAATCGAACTATTACGTTTACTGCAGATGTCACCGATGATGTGGGTGCAACAGTCACTATCACACATAACGGTAATCCTGTCTCGGTAACGCCAGGTGGTAATACCTATACGGCAAGTATCACATTAGGTGATCGCACTAATAATACGGTTGTTGTTTCAGCTAGTGATGCTGATAACACCTCCACAGAAACACTCACTCTTAATTACCCTTTCCTCGCCTTTACCAATGGACAGGCAGCTTCTGTTGTTATTGGTCAGCCAAATTTAGAATCGATTGGTTACAATCAGGGGCTGGGAACAGGGCCGAATACAATAGGTAATGGGGGTGGTGTAGCCGTTATCGGAAACCAGTTGTTTATTTCTGATAATGGTAATGAAAGAGTGCTTGGCTATTACTCTATCCCTACAGATAATAATGCTGATGCAGACTTTGTTATTGGGCAAAATAATTTTACTGATAACGCACCTGATTTTACAAATACCACCTTAGCATCTCCATCATCAGTCACTTATGATAATAATCATTTTTTTATTCTCAATGGTTATTCTGATAGAAGGGCAAATCACTGGGGTTTGGTACCGCAAGATAATTCTGTACCAGCGGATTTTGTTATTGGTCAGGATGATTTTGGTACCGGTGTCACCACATGTGCTAGAAATATATTGCGAAGCGGCAATAGTATAGTCGCTGCAGGCGGAAAGTTTATTGCTGGAGCTTCTAATCGCGTGATGATTTGGACAACGATTCCTACAGCCAGTGGTGCAAATGCTGATCTTGTTCTGGGTCAGCAGACTTTTACGAATTGTTCTGGTAATGCTCAGGGTGCGCCTACAGCTAATACCTTAAGAGGCTCGCAATATGTCTGGAGTGATGGTACTCGGCTGGTTGTATCCGATGCCGGTAATGATCGAGTGTTGATCTGGAATACATTTCCAACATCCAATGCTCAGGTGCCAGATCTGGTTCTGGGGCAGGCAAACTTTGCTTCGGCCGTTTCCCCAACACCGACAGCGATATCTTTTAGTCCGGGGGAGATTACTTCGAATGGCAATCAGTTATTTATTGCAGATAAAGCATCGGATCGGGTTTTGATCTGGGATAGCTGGCCAACTACAGATAACCAGCCAGCTGATCGTGTGTTGGGAGCGAAAAACTTAGTAGGCGACATAACAGATTTAACGAATGCTTCACTGTTTCCGAATGCCGATGGTCTGGCGGTGGCTGATAGTCAATTATTGTTAATGGATTCAAATAATAGCAGAGTGCTTGTTTTTAACGCGCCGTAATTTAAGAATAAATCAGGGATGAATTTTAATAAGCTCACCAGTGCTGTTTTATTGGGCCTGTTGGTTAATCAACCTGCAGGCTTTTCTGCACCTGTTATTGATCCAACTGACCCCAATTCAAATTTAATTGATAATACCTCTGTAGTTAATTCCACATTTATTAATCAACAAACACAAAACCTTTCCCTTCAGTGGAATAGTTTTAATATCAATTCAAATGAAACGGTTACCTTTGTTCAGCCAAATACATCTTCAATGGCTGTTAATCACATTAATAGTATTGATGTTTCAACCATTGCAGGTCAGTTAAATGCCAATGGTCAAATTGTTTTAATTAACCCCAATGGCTTGATTTTTAGTGAAGGTTCTAAAGTTAATGTTGGCGGTATTGTTGCCAGCGGTTTAAATATAAATTCAGAACAGTTTTTAAATGGATCTGCTTTTTTAAATCACGATCAAAACTCTGATGGTTATGTTATTAATAATGGAACAATTAATGCTTCCATTGGTGGTTCAGTAACGCTTATTGGTACTCAGGTAGAAAACAATCATATTATTACGGCTAATCTTGGAAAAGTTAGTTTGGCTGTAGGTGACAGTGCTGTTTTAACCTTTGATACGCACGGTATGTTTGGTGTCGAAGTTACAAGTAGCACTGTGCAGAATATTTTAGGTAACGATGCGGCTGTCACTAATAATGGTGAAATTACATCGGATGGCGGTCAGGTTTTATTAACCGCCGAAGTCAGTCGCGATGTCTTTACCAATGCGGTTAACAACCAGGGAATGGTTTCTGCCAATTCAGTAGAAATGCATGATGGATTTATTCGCATTACATCATCGACTGGTGATGTGCAAAACGATGGCGTGTTAGATGTTTCATCAACGGCTAATACAATAGGCGGGACCGCCGAAGTTTTTGCAGAAAATATTAATAATACTGGAACGATAGTGGCTGATAGTGAATATGCTGACGGTGGTTCCATTCAGCTTGAAAGCAATGATACGACTCTAATAACAGATAACAGCAAATTATCTGTACAGGCATTAAATAGTGGTGTTGGCGGTGAAATTAATGTACTTGGTACGTATGTTGGTTTAGGTGATAACACTGTTGTTAATGCATCTGGTTTTAATGGAGGTGGCCAGGTTCATATTGGTGGCGGCTTTCAAGGTAGTGACATTTCACTGACAAACGCACTTCAAACTATTATTGCGCAGAATGTCGAGTTGTATGCTGATGCCATTGATACGGGAAATGGTGGCGACATTATTGTCTGGGCGGATTACCTGACAAAATATTATGGAAGCCTGTCTGCTAATGGTGGACAAGTGTCAGGAGATGGTGGTTTCGCGGAAGTTTCTGGTAAAGAATATTTAGATTTTTCAGGGCATGTCTCGTTGCAGGCATTCACAGGTATTGGCGGTACGTTATTACTTGATCCCAGAGACATCACCATTCAGGAAACAGGTAACTCAGGACATGATTCTGATTTATTAGTTACCCCTGATCCAGATGGTGGGGAAGGTCTAACTTTTGATGAGGGTGGAACTGGTACAGATTACTTTATTTCGTCCTCTGAGATAGAAATTATTTTAGAAGATACTGCCCATGTTATTCTTGAGGCCAGTCGTGATATTTATGTTAATTTTTTAATCGGTACAAATAATGGCAGCAGTAATGATTTAACCTTAACAGCAACTAATAATATAAATGTCAATGCCAGTATTGATATTGCAGATGGTGATTTAACACTTAATGCAGGTTCTGATATCAACATTAATTCAGCTATCACGTCATCAGGTAGTGGTGATTACGACTTTAATGCCGGTGATGATGTTGATATTGCAGCAAATATCAACATTGGTAATGGTGTCCTGACTTTCAATTCAGGTGGTGGTAGTGGTCAAGATATTCGCGTTCAGCAAGATATTACCTTAACTGCGAATACCGTTATATTTGATGATTTAACGAGAACACAAAGTAATAATCAGTATTTTGATATCACTATCAATGGTGATGCAGAGTTTAATGATGTCATTGGTATCAGTAGTACGAGTGCAAGACGCTTCGGTGATATTAGTGTTACTGGTGAGGTGCTAATTGATGGGTCTGGTGTCTATACCGTCGATACACAATCTTACGGATCAATTCTCCTGGGAGATGGCAGGACCGCTACCTTGTATTCAGGCGGTCAGGCGAATACGTCTGGGATTGCTGTTGGAACGACAATTACTGGTGAAAACAATAATGGAACATTAATACTTTATGCTGCGCCAACAGAAACAGATGGTAATATTGTTATTAATGCTTCAGGTGCTGTTGCTAATACAAATATAATCGATAATATTAATTCACTGACGATAACCAACAGCAATTCTTTTACTGTTACCGGTCAGACGAATTTAAATAATACGTTGACTGTCACCGACACAACGGGTGCGGTTACATTTAATGGTGAATTTAATGCAGCAACAATCGCTACAGCTGTACAAGGTTATGCTCTGGCATTTAATCATGGCGGTAATCTTTCAACTGGAAGTTTAACGACATTTCTAAATAGTGGCGCAGTTACATTTGGTAATGAAACAGCTGATGCTTTTTCTTTTAATGGTGCGATAACCAATACAAATTCTCAAACAAACTTGTTTGGTGAGGTTTCAACAACAGCTGATGATATAACTTTAGGAAACTTGCTGCTGCTTGGTAACTCAACTATCTCAACAGGAGCAGTAAATGGAAGTATTCTGTTTAGTGGAACCATTGAAGCGACCAATGATCACACAGATACTCTTGGGCTTACTTCTGGTAATAGAGACATTACATTTAATGGAACCGTTGGTGGCAATAATAATGAGTTAGGTGCGCTTACGATTAATTCGGCTCGACATGTAAATGTTAATGCTAACATTACAGCAGCCTCATTTACTGCTACAAATAATTCGGGAAATTTTAATTCCCTTGGTTTTACCATAGATACAAGTGCTCCAGATTCAACAACTAATATGGGAATTAAAGGGGGTGATATCCTTATAGATGCTACCGTTGAAGTATTTGTTGATGAATTAATTGCAAATGGTAGTCAAGGTGTTGGTGGAACTACAACAGGTGGTAATGGAGGAATAATAACATTATCTAACAGTGATACCTGTTGTATTTATCTTGAAGGAGATATATCTAGTCTTGGTGCTATTGGTGACAATAATGGTAATGGTGGAACAATAACATTTAGTGATCATGTGGATGTTGATGCCAGTATTACTATTTCTACTGGTCAATTTGGTGGAGATATAATTTTTTCAGATGATCTGTTAAGTGGTGATCCGGACAGCTGGGATTTAACGCTTACTGCAGGAACTGGAAATGTTTCTTTTGCTGAATCTATTGGTGTTGATGATGGGAGTCATGATCCGTTTGGGTCTTTTACTATTACTAGTGCTAATACAGTTACATTTAATAGCAATTCAACTGGGTCTGATACTGAAAGTCTTACAACTAATGGAACTGGTGGAATTAATATATCTGCTGATTCAGTCGTATTAAATGATGTCTTTACCTTTAATAGCTTATCAAATCCTATTGTTATACAAACAAACTCAATCAATTTTTCTGATGACTTTATAATTGCTGGTACTACAGCAAGTAGTACGGTGCGTTTGCAACCCTATACAGATACATACTCAGTTGGCATTGATTCAACGGCCAATGCTACACGTTTGAGTTTAACTAATGCATTAATCAACTCTCAAATTACAGCCGATACAATTTATATTGGTGCTGCAGATCATTCTGGGGATATTCTATTAGGTGAATCTGCTGCTTTGGATTTTACATCTGGTGGTGCTGATCTTGTATTTGAAAATGATGATACTGATACTCCAACTCCTCCAGATATATTTATCTACAATAATATAACTAATAACGGATTCAATCTGAGCTTTAATGGTGATGTTGTTCTTGCTGGTGATTCAACCGTTTCCACCGGCTCGGCTGCTGGTAATATTTTATTTAATAATTCAATAGACGCTACGACTCAATTTACCCAAACACTGACACTGATAGCTGGTGCTGGCAATATATTGTTTTCTGGTGTTGTTGGAGAAACCGGAAGTGAGTTAGGTGATATCACAATTTCATCTGCAAACGATGTCACGTTTGATTTAGCCGTTACCGCAGAAAGTATTATTCAAACAACAAGTGAAGCAACAGGTACAACGACTTTCACCGGACTTGTCACGACTAACGATGGGGTAGCGCTGGGCCTGAATTTAAATGGCGCTAATTTTACTTTTGATGGCGGTGTAACCACAACTGGAATCGGTAGTGTTTCTATTACTAACAGTGGTGTACTCGATATTGCCAGTACATTTGACCTTGATGGTGCCTTTAGTCAGAACAATAGTGGTGGAACTGGCACTATTAGTCTTGGTGGAATTATTGACACAGCAAGCGCTGATATTACTTTTGATAATGCAATAACTCTAGATGCAAATTCATTGTTAACGACAGGTACTGGTGCAGGGAATATTAATCTAAACGGATTTGTTGATACTGCCGGGTTTGTACTAAGTTTGACGACTGGCACAGGTAGCAGTTTTGCTACGAATGCTGGTAATGACTTTGATAACCTGATCCTCACTGGAGCCAATTCTACAATTACTGATAGTAATGGTTTGATTTTAGGTCATGGTGTAGTTAATGGTGGCGTTAATCTGACTGGTGATTTGATATTAACAGTTGGTGGTGCGTTGACCAATGTCGATAATGTTGTAGTCGGTGGAAATGCATTTATCACTGCAGGTACTGCGAATAATATAACAATTGATGGTGCTGGTAATAATCTTGAATCTTTGAGTATCGCTAGTGCGAATGATGTAACGATTGTAGATACTAGCGGATTGATTCTTGGCGATGCAACCAATGGTGGTGTAAATGTATCTGGTTTCCTGGATATAAGTTTAGCTGGTCATCTGACCGATGAGAATACAAATTTAATCGGCACTGTTGTGTCGGGTTTGGCTACATTCAATGTTGGCGCATCTAACAATATTACTTTAGATAATGCCTCAAATAATTTCGGGGTAATTTCTTTAACAGCAAATACTGCATCGGTACTTGATTCAAATGCCATTGAACTTGGTGACAGCACAATAGGTACTGGTGGTTTAACAATAACGACAACGCAGGGAAGTATTACAAATAGTGGTCAGTTGAATATAACGGGCGATAGTGGTTTTGTACTGAATGACAATGCGGCTGCCGTAGATCTTATCCTCGACAATACTACTAATATATTTACTGGTTCTGTTTCTATCACTGACACCAACTCAAGATTACGCCACGTTACATTATACGACACGACGAGCCTTGATTTACCAACGCTAAATATTGATGGTGATCTGACAGTTACTGCAGAAGGTATTGCTCAGCAAGCTGCTACCACTTTAACTGTGGCAGGTGGTTCTTTCTTTGATGCTGATGCTCTTGTTAACGGGGTAACGCATCATGTATTGATTGGCGATACTACAAATGATTTCTTTGAGGTGGCTGTTAACAATGCTGTTAATGTTGATATTGGCGATGCTAATAATGTTGGGTTGGATGCAATTTCAGCGACAGGGACGCTTGATGTTAATTCGGGTGGGATAACAACAGGTACAGGTCAGGGTGCTGGTGCAGCAGATGTGACCGGATTAACGACACTAAATACAGGTGTAGGAGATATAGTCTTAACAGATAACTCAAACAATTTTAGTAATATTGTTTTAACAGCCAACAATGCAACACTCGTTGACACTGATGCTCTGATTTTGGGTCTTACTGGTATTGGAAATGATGTAGATATAACAACTAATCTGGATGTAACAGTAGCTGCGCAGTCAGCAGGTACATTAACCAATGCCAATACAGTTAGTGTAGGTGGAAACTTAAAAATCACATCAGGTACTAATAATGCGACCATTAATGGTGCAGGTAATAATATTGGATCACTAAGTGTTGCCAATGCATTTACGGTAACGATAGAAGATATTAATGGATTAGTGCTAGGTGATGCTATCGGTGGTGGTGTTAATACAACTGGCCAGTTAAATGTTACTCTGACTGGTACGGGTGATTTAACAGATAATGATGCTCCGACAAATGCAATATCGGTGACGGGGAATGCAATTTTTGATGTTGGCACTAATAGTATAAATCTTAATAACACGTCAAATAATTTCTCTACGGTTATTGTTAATAATGCAAATGTTGCAACATTTGTAGATGCCAACACTATAGATCTTGGTGATGTCAGTGTTACAACACTTAATGTTACATCTGATGATGGAAATATAACCGATAGTGGAGCGCTTACTATTGGTGGCGTTAGTACATTTAATCTAAATTCACTTACTACGGCCGATCTTACCTTAGATACGTCAACAAATGGGTTTGCAGGTACTGTTAATATTTCGGGTGCCAATATTAGAGACGTTACATTATTTGATACAACAGATCTTCAGCTATCTGCTTTTTCGGCAAGTGGTGTCTTAACTGTTAATGCATTAGGAATTACTCAAAGTGGAGGGATACAAATTACAGGTAATGCTGATTTAACCGCTACGAATACAATCGATTTACAAAACACATCGAATAATTTTGGGACGGTTCTGCTTGATGCGGCTACTGTTCTTATTACAGATAGTGATGCGATAGATTTAGGTGCAACAACTGTAGGTGCTGGTGGATTAACAGTAACTGCACTATTGGGCAGTATTACAGATAGTGATGTTTTATCTGTTACCGGCGGAAGTTCATTTGTATTAAGCGATACTGTGGCGCCGGTT
>Ga0316206_1002288_pt1 | contig 13390 bp, 14 predicted proteins | sample 6monthpyrite_MG_FD_204942 | JGI IMG/M metagenome (GOLD analysis project Ga0316206, IMG submission 204942) | Microbial mat bacterial communities from mineral coupon in-situ incubated in ocean water Damariscotta River, Maine, United States -... | ecosystem: Environmental > Aquatic > Marine >...
TTAAAGTACGTGTTTTTCCATCTAATGTCGCCTGAGGTTTGTCCTGCATTAATTGCAAAATGGGCAATGAATAAGCGGCCGTTTTACCTGTTCCGGTTTGTGCATTGGCTAAAATATCTTTTCCTCTGCGAGCGGGTATAATGGCCATTTCCTGGATTGCGGTCATTTCTTTATAGCCACACGCATCTATCGCTTGTTGAATTTCGGGGGCAAGGTCTAAAGATGAAAAAATCATATGTTTCCTGAATGGCTGCTAGGTGGTTCGAAAATGAAGCCGATTATAAAGTGTTTTTAGTCATTTTGTTGGTTCAATATGTCATTTATTGTGTCTTTCTAGTGATTGGTTTTTTATAAAGAGAATTTAAGGTGGTGATAATGAATAAAAAAATTCTCGAGTGGGCTTACTTAAATACACGCTATTTTGTGCATTTTGCAGGTGAGACCTATATGGTTAAAATTTCGGAACCGCCTGTGGAGGGTGTGAGCGCTTTATTGGAGAAAAACAATATGCATTCTGCTGTGATTTTAACAGCATGGAATCCCCGTAGTCATAAAACGACTGCGGTTGAAAATAAAAAACAAAATAATGCATTATCCCGGTATTTAATCAAAAACAACTTTATCTATTATGATGCGCTTGGTGAAGGGCAGGATTCTTCATGGCCCGCAGAAGAAAGTTTTTTTATTATTGGTATAAGCAAAGAGCAGGCTGAATCTTTAGCGCTTGAATATAAACAGAACGCGTATATTTGGCTACAACATAACAAGCCGGTAGAGCTTGTTTTTACCGCTATTTGGAATGATTAAACTTAAAGGTGTAACAACGAGTGGCGATTAAACCAACCATTTATAAATTTCGTATTTCGCTGTCTGATCTTAATCGTCATTATTACGATACGCTTAATTTAACCGTTGCCTTACATCCTTCTGAAACGATTGAAAGAATGATGGTGCGTGTTTTAGCATACTGTATTAATGCCCAGGAACAGCTTACCTTTACTAAAGGTCTAAGTGAGGTTGATGAACCTGATTTATGGGTGCGTAGTTATGATGATAAAACAACGCTATGGATTGATATAGGTGAACCCTCTGTCGAGCGGATTAAAAAATCCTGTCGTCTTGCTGAAAAAGTGAAAATTTATTGTTTTAATTCAAAAGCGGATGTGTGGTGGCAGCAGTCTCAAGGAAAGATACGTCAGTTACAGGCATCGCTTATAAAATTTGACTGGCAAGAAATTCAACGCTTAGCCCGTTTAGTCGAGCGAACAATGGATATGTCGGTGAGCATCAGCGGTGACTCTGCTTATATTGCAGCACAGAAGGGTGAGATTGAAGTGAACTGGCAGCTGTTACAGTAATTAAGCTTCAACTGATTTGACGATTAAAGTCATACTATCAACGCCGGTTACTTCAACCTGGGTTGTTGCCTCTAAATCTTTGTCACAACTGACTTTCCAAAAAGTATCGCTGATTTGAATTCTTCCCTGACCGTTGACTATCGCTTCTTTCAAGGTATATCGTTTACCGATAAGTTGAGCCGCCCGGTTATTTAAGTTGGGTTGATCGGTTTTGTCATTAAAGTTAGCAAAACGTTTTAAATATATAAGGCTGAATATAACGGCTGAAGTACTGAAAATCGTAAGTTGCCATTTCCAGTTCATATCAGGTGTTATAGCCATGATGGCTGCCATTAAAAATGCGGCAATCGCAGAGCCGATTAAAAAGCCTGCACTGCCCAATACTTCCAGTACCAACAGAATTATTGCAAGTGAAGCCCAGTGCCACGATGATATTTCATTTAACCATTCCATAAAGACTGCCTTGTTTACTTTTTAACTTCGTTTAATAATTCCGTAATACCAGAAAGTGAACCAATTACACTTGATGCTTCTAGCGGCATTAGTACGAGCTTTTGATTATCACTGCTTGCAATTTTTCCCAGAGTTTTGGTGTACTCTTGCGCAATAAAATAATTTAATGCTTGTGGGTTACCTTTACTAATTGCCTGAGAAACCATATGGGTTGCTTTTGCTTCCGCTTCTGCTTCACGTTCACGTGCTTCGGCCAGTCGAAATGCGGCTTCTTTTTCACCTTCTGCTTTTAAAATATCTGATTGTTTCTGACCTTCAGCTACTTCGATTGCAGCTTGTTTTTCACCTTCTGCATTGAGTATTTGTGCGCGTTTATCCCGCTCGGCTTTCATTTGGTTTGCCATGGACTCTACTAAGTCACGTGGTGGAGTAATGTCTTTAATTTCAACTCGCGTGATCTTAATACCCCATGGATTTGTTGCTTCATCAATTTTTCCTAATAAGTCGCCATTGATACGATCCCGGTTTGAGAGCATTTGATCCAGTTCCATTGAACCTAAAACCGCACGTATATTGGTCATTATTAAGTTTTGCAATGCACGATCCAGATCATTGACCTCATAAGATGCTTTTACCGGATCCATTATTTGATAAAAGCAAACTGCATCGGTTGTGACCATTGCATTATCAGAACTAATGACCTCTTGAGGATGTACATCAAGAACTTGTTCCATCATATTTTGTTTAAAACCTACGCTGTCAATAAAGGGGATAAGAAAACGTAACCCGGGTACTAACGTGCGGGTATATCGTCCAAAACGCTCAACAGTCCATTGATAGCCCTGCGGAACCATGCGAATACCTTTGAATATCGTTAAGAAAACAAAGCCAACTAAAATAAGTGTAAAGATAGCGGGTGATTCCATGCGCATTTCTCCGTTTTGGGTAAATTAATTGATACTGGGTTTATAATATAAGGGATGGTGGAGAGGAATAATAGTGTGGAATGTCAATTCTGCGTATTCTTCCTGATACCATTTTGTATCTGCTTTGAGATAAAAAAGCCAAAGAAGAGAGCGAATAGTTCTTTGGCTTTTTTATTTTAGTCGAGATGTTTTTGATGAACTTTATGGGGTAATTTTTTATACATCGCTTCACCGACGAGTTTATGCACGCGTGCGGTAGGATGTACTTCATCAAAGAAAAAGAATTGATCGAAGTTTGCACCAAAATTACAGTCGAGATGGAATGTATAGGTAACAGTGCTGAAGCACGCATCACTGCTATTGCTGAAGCCTAATTTAGTCGCTTTCTTTAGTAATTTAGTGAAAAGTTTATTCAGTTTGAATTCTGTAATATTAATGTCTGATTCATCTTTAAGCTGTTCAATTATTTTATGTAATTGTTTATTAAAACTTTCTGATAACAATGTTGCTTGGGTTAGCACGGCCGGATTATTTGTTACTGTGGCAATTATTTTTGTTTCAGGTAAAAAAGCAATATCGGGTGCATCCACAACCATGAATGAGCGCGCACCAATTTGAGTTAATTCTTTGATGGCCTTTTCAATATTTGTTATTGCCGTTTGGATGACGGTGTTTGCCGCGGTGATTTCGCCTGATACAAGCGCATCATAGATGTCGTTGCCGCCGATAAAAATCACATACAATGCATCGCCGGGAGCGACGAAACCGTGGTTAGCCTGAAAGCTGAGTATTTGTGTATTGAGATCAAACGGCGTGTTTCGGGATGCTCTGGCACTTGCGACGGCGTAATTAGTGCCTGCATTCATACTGAGTAAATGCAGAGAGGCGTCAGCGCTGAGTCCCAGTTTTGCCGCTAAAGTATCAACAGCGACAGGGCCATTGCTTATCCGGTTGTTAAAAAAGGGAGGAGGAAAAGCACCGGCAATAGAGGCCAGGTTCCCCGTGTCTGAGAGGCTGTCACCAAAAATATAGAGTTTGCTATAGTGCGTGTCAGCCTGCGCCAAAAACGATATGCTGAGCATTAAAGGGATGATGAGTCGTTTTAAAAGGGCTTTTTTGCGCATTTTTGTATCCTCCATGAATGATATGCGTTCTATTTTGTTACGGTGCCTGATTATCATATACCAGATATGGATTATTGTCATATGGCGTGTACTAGGACGTGAACCGATTGGCAATCTGAAATATAATGGGGAATCTTGTGGGTTGGTTCCCACCTTATTTGCGAGTTTAGTATGCCCACATCCAAGATTTTCTACACAGAAACTGATGAAGCGCCAGCATTAGCGACGGCGTCTTTTTTACCGATTGTTCAGGCTTTCACCAGAGCCGCTGATATTGTTGTAGAAACACGGGATATCTCGCTGGCATCACGTATTTTGGCGCGTTTTCCTGAGAAATTGACGACTGAACAACAACAACCTGATGCACTGGCAGAGTTGGGCGTGCTGGCGAAAACGCCAGATGCAAATATTATCAAGTTGCCGAATATCAGCGCATCATTACCGCAATTGAAAGCGGCGATTAAAGAACTCAAATCTCTCGGTTATGACATTCCGGATTTTCCCGAAAATCCTGCAACAGATGAAGAAAAAGACATTAAAGCACGCTACGCCAAAGTATTGGGTAGTGCGGTGAACCCTGTTCTGCGCGAAGGTAATTCAGACCGCCGTGTTGCCGGGCCGGTTAAAGAGTATGCAAAAAAACATCCTCACTCAATGGGAGAGTGGAGCAGTGACTCTAAATCACATGTCGCTTCAATGCCTGAAGGTGATTTTTATGCAACTGAAAAATCAGCGATTATCGAGTTTGCCGGTGATGTGAAAATTGAACTTATAGCTGATGATGGTAAGCGTATTGTATTAAAAGAAAAAACACCGGTGACAGCAGCTGAAATTATTGATGCTTCTGTTATGAGTGTAAATGCGTTGTGTGATTTTTTTGAAGCGGCGATGACGGATGCAAAAGACGAAGGTATTTTACTTTCATTGCATATGAAAGCCACCATGATGAAAGTGTCTGATCCGATTATTTTTGGTCATGCCGTGAATGTGTATTTCAGTGATGTATTTGAAAAGCACGCGGCAACATTTGAAAAACTGGGTGTTGATACGCGAAATGGTTTGGGTGACGTTTACAGCAAAATTGCGAGTCTGCCTGAAGCAGAGCGTAAAGAAATAGAAGCCGATATTGAAGCGACTTATAAAACACGACCAGAACTGGCAATGGTTAATTCAGATAAAGGTATTACGAATTTACATGTTCCAAGTGATGTCATTATTGATGCTTCTATGCCAGCAGCCATTCGTGCCTCCGGTCAAATGTGGGGTAAAGATGGTAAGCTGCATGATACCAAAGCCATGATTCCTGATCGTAATTATGCCGGTATTTATCAGGCAACAATTGATTTTTGTATTGAGCACGGTGCCTTTGATGTGCCCACCATGGGTAATGTCAGTAATGTTGGCTTAATGGCACAAAAAGCGGAAGAATATGGCTCACACGATAAAACGTTTGAGATTCCGCTAAACGGTAAAGTCCGTGTTACCGATGCGGCAGGAACAACCTTGCTTGAACATAGTGTTGAGCAGGGTGATATCTGGCGTATGTGCCAGACTAAAGATTTGCCAATACAAGACTGGGTCAAGCTGGCGGTTAATCGTTCACGTTTAACCGGACAGCCCGCCATTTTTTGGTTAGATGAAAAACGCGCACATGATGCCTGTTTGATTGCAAAAGTTGAATCCTATTTAAAACAACATGATACCAATGGTTTAGATATCAGAATCATGTCGCCGTTTGATGCCACTTTATACACATTAGAACGTGTCAGAGCCGGTGAAGATACGATTTCTGTTTCGGGTAATGTGCTGCGTGATTACTTAACCGATTTATTTCCGATTTTAGAGCTGGGTACCAGTGCAAAAATGTTATCGATTGTCCCGTTACTTGCCGGTGGTGGTTTGTTTGAAACTGGCGCAGGCGGTTCAGCGCCTAAACACGTTGAGCAATTACTCAGTAAAAACCATTTACGTTGGGATTCTTTAGGTGAATTTTTGGCGCTGGCGGTATCACTGGAAGATTTAGCGAATAAAACAGACAATGCAAAAATAAAAACATTAGCGACTGCTTTAGATAAAGCGAACAGTGATTTTTTAAATAATGATAAATCACCATCACGTAAGGTTGGTGAGCTGGATACGCGCGGCAGTCATTTTTATCTGGCAATGTATTGGGCGCAGGCATTAGCCACGCAAAATGACGACGCTGAGTTAAAAGCGTTATTTACCCCTGTTGCAGAACAATTAACCGCTAACGAGAAAAAAATTGTTGATGAGCTCAATAATGCGCAAGGCGTAAAGACGGATATTGGTGGTTATTATCACCCAGATAAAGCGCTCGTTGCACAAGTGATGCGTCCAAGCACAACATTAAATACGATTATTAAAGGGTTGAATTAAGATGGGAAGAGCATACCAAAACCGTAAAGAGTCCATGGCAAAAACATCCGATGCAAAAGCAAAGGTGTATTCAAAATACGGCCGTGAAATTTATGTTGTCGCTAAAAATGGCGGTACCGATCCAAATGGTAATCTATCATTACGTCGTATTATTGATAATGCAAAAAAAGATCAGGTGCCGGCGCATGTCATCGAAAAAGCGATTAAAAAAGCAGAAGGCGGAGCAGGTGAAGATTTTGTTCCCGCACGTTATGAAGGTTTTGGTTCAGGCGGTTTTAATGTCATTGTTGATTGCTTAACAGACAATGGCACTCGTACCTTTAATGATGTGCGTTTGTGTTTTAATAAATGTAACGCCAAGATTGGTACTCAGGGTACGGTTGCCCATATGTTTGATCACCTTTCAGTATTTTCATTTAAAGGTGATGATGAAGATGCCGTTTTAGAAGCCTTGTTAGAAGCGGATGTTGATGTAACTGATGTTGAAGTAGAAGACGGTAAGATAACCGTTTTTTCTCCTCACACTGAATATAACAAAACCCGTGTCGCTTTAGTTGCAATGTTGGGTGATGATGTTGAATTTGAAACAGATACGATTACTTTTATTCCTCAATCTACAATAAAGATCAGTGGTGAGGATATTGAATGGTTTGAAAAATTCATGGATATGCTAAACGATAATGATGACGTGCAAAACGTTTATCATAATGTGGAAATGTAATTTTAACTATTGTCTTTCCGGGGTATCTTTAATCGGAATGATGACGGATATTTAAGTTAATGTAATTTTATTTTGGGATCGACCGTTGCGCGTAAAGTATGCGCGATACTTAACATGGCGGTGCGGTAAAAACCAAATAATGCGAGTTGATGCATTTTATATAATGATAAATACATCATGCGCGCAAAAAATCCCTCTACCATGATACTACCTGTCAGGTTACCCATTAAATTTCCCACCGTACTGTACTTGCCCAGTGAAACCAGGGAACCGTAATCTTTGTATTTGAACTCAGGTAGAGGTTTGTTACGAATACGTGCACAAATGGTTTTCGCTAATAGTGAAGCCTGCTGGTGAGCAGATTGTGCGCGCGGCGGCACATAACTGTCCATTTCTGGCCAGGCACATTGTGCACAGTCACCCATGGCAAAAATATTTTCATCATGGGTTGTTTGCAAGGTTTGTTTAACAACTAACTGATTAATGCGGTTTGTTTCTAAGCCATCTAAATCTTTAAGGAAGTCGGGGGCTTTAATGCCTGCCGCCCAAACTTTAATGGAGGCGGGGATTTCTCTCCCGGTATGTGTTATCAGATTTTCTTTGTCCACTTTTACAACCCGCTCGCCGGTTATAACATTAATATTAAGTTTAGTAAGCTCGGCGTGTGTTGCTGCGGATAAATTCACCGGTAAGCCGGTTAAAATTCGATCAGCAGCGTCAACAATGTGAATCTTAATTTGAGCAGGATTTATATGATCTAAACCATAAGCGGTAAATAAGTGCGACACTTTATAAAGCTGAGCAGAGAGTTCAACACCGGTGGCACCGGCACCGGCAATTACCACATCTAACTGACCCGGTTTAATCGGGACTTTTTGCGTATTAGCTTTGATATAGGTTTCTAACAAACTATTTTGAAAGGACTGCGCTTCTTGTTTTGTATCCAGAAACATACAGTGTTCACGGACCCCTTCAATACCAAAATCATTACTCACGGAGCCAACCGACATGATGAGAGTGTCGTAGCTAAACTGTCTTTCAGGGATAATCTCTTCACCAGACTCGCTGTAGGTCGGTTCGAGAAAGACCGTACGGCTTTCCCTATCGAGCTTATACATGCGGCCTTGACGGTATTCAAAGTGGTTATTTTTAGCTTGTGCAATGTATTCCACTTGATTCTCATAGGAGTCAAAAGTGCCAGCAGCGACCTCATGTAATAAGGGTTTCCAAATATGTGTACGATTAAAGTCTAATAGGGTAATTTTAGCCGTTTTCCGTTTACCAATTTTTTTACCTAAATGTGTGGCGAGTTCAAGGCCGCCTGCGCCGCCGCCGACGATAACAACATGATGCGCTTTATCAGACATGATTTATTGTTCTTTTTTGTTAAGAAATGTACAGTATAGTACATTAGTAAACTCTTATGTGTATAGAGTACGATTTGCTGCGATATTTTAAAAATCGGAAGGTTTTAACGACTTTTTATCTCCCCGCCAGATTGGTGTATATTATGTCCTAACGAAAAAGACGGGTTTTACGTTATGTCCAAATTACTCAGTGAATGGTCTCCTTCAATAGCAACAATCGATGTCATTAAGTTAAATGGTATTAATGATAAACATATTTCTAAAACGGTTGATTATTTGAAAAATGAAACTGAGCTAAACAATATCGATGATATTGAGGGCTATGATAACTGGAATTCATTTTTTATTATTTTTTGTATTAAAGCGCATAAGAACGTCAATAGCGAATCATTAAAAAATTGATATGGCACGGAAAAAAAATAGTTATAGTCTTTATGTTGTTGATTTAGATAAAGATGTTCTTAATGTGAAAAAATTTCGTGAGATGAATCCTGATTATATTGATGACTATCCCTGTGTTTATGTCGGGCAAACGGCAAAATCTCCGGATGAACGCTTTGATCAACATAAAGCAGGTATAAAATCGAATCGTTATGCCAAAAAATATGGGCTGCGTCTTCGTTACAAACTTTTTGAAAAATATAATCCAATTGCTACCCGAAAAGAAGCTGAATATAAAGAAGCGTTGCTCGGTGAATATTTGCGTAAACGAGGGTTTGCGGTCTGGTGGAATTAAGTCTGGTGAGATTTAGCGTGATAGAATTAAAACTTATGGAGTTAAATTAAAATGTTACAGGTTGTATTATGCTAAAAGCAATTAAATCTTTCTTTGAAGAAAAAATTAATAACGATGAAGAACAAGATAGCGATCATGCTTTAAAGTTAGCAACAGCAGCGTTGATGATTGAGATGATGCTCAATGATGGTGAAACACATGAGGCAGAGGAAAAGGTGTTAAAGCAGCGCTTACGAGAAACCTTTGACCTCTCTGAAGATGAAACCCATGAGATGTTTGAATTAGGACACGATGAAATTAAAGAAGCGGTTGATTTTCATCAGTTTACAACCTTGATTGCAAAGAACTTCTCTCAGCCTGAAAAAATTCAAATTATTGAAAACCTATGGGCGATTGCATATGCCGATAATCATATAGATCCCTATGAAGAGCTTTTAGTCAGGCGTATTTCTGATCTCATTTTTGTTAATCACGCTGATTTTATTAATGCTAAACTTCGTGTGATAAAAAGTGCTTAATAGTCGATATAAATATCATGCCAATAAATAAAATAATCGATACATTAAATAAAAATTTTTCATTTGATCAGGATGATAACGCTGTTGTTTTTAGTAATGGCCCTGCAGATATTCCGCAGATAGAAATAGCCAATGCTTTTGCCAGTGCTAAAATTAGTTTGCAGGGAGCACATATTTTAAGCTGGAAACCACATAGTGAAGGTGAGGTTATTTGGCTTTCAGATGACGCGGTTTTTGCCAGAGAGAAGTCTGTCCGGGGTGGCATTCCCATTTGTTGGCCATGGTTTGGGGCGGCGGATGAAAATCGCGATTCAAATATAGCATTACCGGCACATGGTTTTGCCAGAACGGTATTTTGGCAGATAATCGATACCGCAGCACTTGCAAGTGGTGAAACACAAATTATTTTTAAACTGGATACCAGCACTTTATCGGTTAACACAGAAGAATTATGGCCAACACCAACCACTGCTATATATAAGGTTGTCGTTGGTAAGCGCTTATCTCTTGAGTTGACAACAACAAATAACAGTCATGAAACATTTTCATTGGGGCAGGCACTGCATACTTATTTTTCTGTGTCTGATGTCCGGGAAACCTCAGTACAGGGTTTGGACGGAAAAACGTATTTAGACAAGACCGATGAATTTAAGCGCAAACAACAAATGGGTAAGCTGCTGTTTACTGAGGAAGTTGATCGCATTTACCTGGAGACACCTGATGATATTATTATTGATGATAAAAAACGAAGAGTCATCATTAAAAAACAGGGCAGTAAATCGACCGTTGTCTGGAATCCCTGGCAAACAGTTGCTGATAAGATGGGTGACTTAGGTGAAGACGGTTATTTGAAAATGCTTTGTGTGGAATCTGCAAACGCTGCGGAAGACGTCGTAACGATTGAACCTGGTGAGAGTCATACTTTACAAGTGCGTTATGAAATAGGGGAGTAATATGGCAACAATTGATCAAAATAAACTGGATAAAGCAATTGCTGATGCGCGCAAAGCAATGGACGAACGAGCCAATAGTTATCGTGGCCGCGCATTAGAAATGTATCCTCATATTTGTGGTCGTTGTAGTCGTGAATTTAATCATAAAAATCTGCAGGAACTCACAGTTCATCACCGCGATCATAATCATGATAATAATCCGCCTGATGGCAGTAACTGGGAATTACTGTGTTTATATTGCCATGATAACGAGCATCAGCGTCAACTCGAAGCACATATGGGAAGTTCGACTGTAGAAGGAAAAGCAAGCGGAGCGACACAAAACCCCTTTGCCGATCTGAAATCAATGATGTCAAAGAAAGAATAGCATTCTAATTTAGAAGACGTTTTCAATGGATATTCTGACACAGGGTTTATTGGGTGGTGTTTTAGCTCAGGTCGTTGCTACGAAACAAGACAAGAAGCTTGCCACTTTTGTTGGTGTCTTTGCAGGTTTGTTGGCTGATGCAGATATTTTTATTTACTCATCAAATGATCCTCTGCTTAATATAGAATTTCATCGCCACTTTACGCATTCGATATTTTTTATTCCCCTGGGTGCAGCTATTGCAATGGCCCTCTTATGGCCATTTTTGCGTAAGCACATTGGGGGAAAAGCGCTTTATTTATATTGTCTGGCAGGTTTCAGCATGAGCGGTTTGTTGGACGCTTTTACCAGTTATGGCACGCATCTTTTTTGGCCTTTATCGAACGAACGTATTGCCTGGAATATTATTTCAATTGTTGATCCCCTTTTTACCACTATTCTTTTAGTGACTTTAATCATTGGATTACGTAAAACAGATAAAAAGATTGCTGTTTGGGGGCTGATATTTTGTAGTGTTTATCTTTCATCCGGCTTTATTCAACTACAACGTGCACAAACCGTAGCGACAGAACTTGCATTAAGTCGGGGGCATTCAATAAATAAACATATCGTTAAGCCAACGCTGGCGAATCAGATTTTGTGGCGTTCGGTCTATGAATACAATAATCGATTTTATATTGATGCTATTAGAGTCGGCTATTTTTCGGATAATAAAGTCTATCAGGGCATGTCTGTTGCTAAATTTATTATTGAGAATGAGTTCCCCGATTTGAATAAGGACTCATTGTTATATTCTGATATTAAACGTTTTAGTCAGTTCTCTGATGGTTTTATTGCATATGATGCATCACGGCCCAATGTTTTGGGTGATGTCAGATACAGTATGTTACCCGTTAGCAGCAAACCCTTATGGGGAATTATTATTGATATTAATAAACCGCAACTTCATGCGGAGTACCAATTTTTTAGAGAAAACACTCAGGTTATACGAAATACTTTTTATGACATGCTATTCGGTGAATATACACGGTAAATTTTTGTAATCGCTAAATGCTTTTATGTAGATGCATTTCAATCTGACGGTCTGGATGAATTGTCTTTTTGCCAGTTTGAACTGCGTGTCATTTCGCCCCACGCCGCTTTTTTTCCGACAACCCACTGAACTAATCCAATTAAGCGCCAGACTGAATTTAATTGCCTGTAGCCAAAATTTTCTACAATGGTGGCTAAAAATAACCTGAATAGTTCGACAGGACGTTCGTATATGTGAAATGACATTTCTTCTAGCAGTAATGCGGTAACCGAAAGTAATATACCAAAGCCAACTGCAATCCCCATTAAAACAAGGAAGGTGTGTAAGTTGATGAAGTCGGTTGCAAAACCGACAGTAATAATAATGTAACCAAATACTTCTACCACGGGTCCAAGCCATTCAAAAAACATCATAAAGGGAAAAGCAAGAAATCCCAAAGCACCGGATTTTGGATGAAATAATAAACCCATATTTTTAGATAAGCTTTCCGCCAGGCCGCGTTGCCAACGTATACGTTGATGCTGCAAAACACGGAGGTTTTCAGGCGCTTCTGTCCAGCAAATAGGATCAGGAACAAAGGTTATGCGGTATTTTTGTTTTCTTTTTCGTAATAATCTATGCAGGCGTACAACAAGCTCCATGTCTTCACCAATGGTGTCAGCAGAGTAGCCGCCAACGGAAACAACGGTTTCTTTATGAAATAAACCAAATGCCCCCGATATGATTAATAGCGCATTCATTGGTGACCAGCCAAGTCGTCCAAATAAAAATGCACGTATGTATTCCACAATCTGGAAAAGAGCAAGGTAGTTGTTGGGTAAGCCCGCCTTGTACATAAACCCTTTTTTCACACTGCAACCATTAACAACGCGTACGGTACCGCCAGAAGCGACGGTGCTTGGATCGTCGAGAAACGGTTGAACTATTCGTTGCAGGCTATTGTGTTGCAATATGGAATCAGCATCGACGGTACAAAATAACGGGTATCGTGAAGCATTAATCCCGGCGTTAATAGCATCTGCTTTTCCACCATTTTCTTTATCAATAAAACGAAGTTTGTAACGCTGTTTATTGGTATAAAATTGTTTAACAGGCTGGGTTTTCAGACGTTGTCGATATGCCTCTGGAAAGGGTTTTAGTTCAAAAAAATCGATGATTGTTTCAAATGTATTGTCTGTAGAACCATCATTGATAACAATAATTTCGTATTCCGGATAATCTAATTGTAATAATGCCTGGATAGAGTTAATGATAGTTGACTCTTCATTATACGCAGGCACAATTAAACTAATAGGGGGCATGACATCTGATGCTGCTGCTCCCTGTAACTTTGACAGAGATTGTTCTCCCATGTATCTTGAAATACTGATCATAGCACTAAAGTTAAGCATTAAATAACAGCCGGCTTGCAGTATAAAATAAGATATAAAAAACCAC
>Ga0316206_1002289_pt1 | contig 13388 bp, 2 predicted proteins | sample 6monthpyrite_MG_FD_204942 | JGI IMG/M metagenome (GOLD analysis project Ga0316206, IMG submission 204942) | Microbial mat bacterial communities from mineral coupon in-situ incubated in ocean water Damariscotta River, Maine, United States -... | ecosystem: Environmental > Aquatic > Marine >...
TGGGTCTTTAGCTCAGTTGGTTAGAGCCCTCCGCTCATAACGGAGTGGTCATGTGTTCGAGTCACATAGGACCCACCACTTGTTTAACGCCTAAACTAGGCGCTTCAAAAGAAAATCAAAAATCAAAAACTTAACTTTTTAAATTCTAGGTGTTCAGTTAGGTGTTCACTTCACTTTTATTTTCAATCGTTTTCAGAGCTTTTTCTTGTTCTTTTTTCATCAATTGCTCTAACTGTTCTACCGATAAGTCATTCAATTCTTCGGCAGTATACTCACCGTTCACATTAAATATAACTGTTTCAGGACTTTTCCCAAATCTAGCTTCTTTTGCTATCTTATGTATCTCGCTACTTGCTTTTATGTCAGACTGTTTCACTTTTGTAATGTCTTGTTTCACTATATTATTCAAAACAATACTACTCAGCATAGAGTTCTTAAACATTTGTGAGTCAAAGTAGTCGGCTTGAATAGAGGCAAGTAAAGTTATATCTGTTTCCATTCTAGCTTGAAGCTCTGCATTAGAGCTGGCAATATCTAAGATGCCATCAACAGTCATAGAACCTTTTTTAGTTATGCCATAGTATTCGGTGAGCTTCCCTTTCATCTCATCATAAACACTTGTTGCTTCCAACTCTTCCATAAGTTTTTGTTTTGTGAGTGCGACCTTAGAAGATTTAGAACCTTGCAGCCAGATACCGCCAAACTCTTCTCTATTATCATTCTTCCAATCACTCAAAGTAGATATGCCGACACTCTCTTGTTTCGCCACATCACTTAAGGTCATATTCATAACTTCAAATAATGCTCTACATCTAAATCTTATTTCAGGGTCATGTGCCATCTATTTATCCCCCAGTTCTTTGAGTTTCAGTTCTAGCTTTTCACTTACTTCTTTAAAGATGCTTGTTTTAGCTTCATAGGCTTTGTTTATCAAATCCTCTTTTTCTGCTTTAGAGTATTTTTTATCATAAATGATGTGTTCAACACTGTTTTTTATTTGAGTTAAGATTTTGTTGTACTTAGTCATAAGTTTACTTACCTGTACATAAGCACCTTTTTCTTTTTCACTCATGTATTCTTTTATATCTTCACCCTTGTCCATAAAAGCTTTTTTCTTTTTAGCTTCAAAACTATTTTTTACACTTCCAGCTTTTTTCATAAGCTCATAATACTTTTCACTGTATTCACTTCTACTCTCTTGCTTTTTACCTTTGAATCTGTAAGTCATAAACTCTAAAGGGTTTTTAGCAAAAGGTCGCTCTCCCCACTCTTTAGTATTCCACAACATATTTTCAGTTATCTCTTCTGTCATTTTTGCAGTAAGTCCAAGATATCCATCTACATAGTGTTGAGTTTTTATAGGGCTTATCCCTGTAGCCTTTCCAAGTTCTTTATATACCAAGGGAGTTGAGTTTAGGTACTGGTCGCCTTTATCATCAAGGTTTTCTAGGTATGTTGGAACGATAGGACTGCCAGTCCAGTTTGTATTTGTCATATCATCAAGTATTGGCTGAAACAATCCGCTTATGTTCCCAACACTAAACATAGTCTTAACACCCCATACAAAATCTTTAGCAGAATCTTTACCATGCTTAGTATAAATCCCATCAGCTATTATCTCAGGAAGAGTCGCAAAGGCAAAACCGATATCATAAGGGCGAGGTATTTTAATATGCTCATCACCAACAAAGAAATGCCAGTACATAAGCTTTTGGTCACGAGTAAGCTTTTTATATCTATCATCATCTTTATTGTTAAACCATAGAGCTAGTGATAAAGCAGCTATTATCCCACCAGTTGCATAAAGTTTAAGCTTATGAGCCTGTAGTTCTCCTAGTTGGTTTCTAAACTTAAGAGCATTATTAAACTTCATCTCACCGTTTAACGAGAAGATTCTTCTTGCAGTTTTATCTATACCGTTGATCCCAGCTTTCATAAAAGGAACAGTAGCCATAAAGGTAGTCCATCCCTGTTTACTTCCTTTGATTGCAAAGTCTGTACTCACTTCTCTTGCTTCAAATGCAGACTGCATATTACTCTTAGAATTCTTTTGAGATAAAGCGAAGTCACCGACACGGGTTCCATACTCAAAGATATCAGCTCCATACTCCATAGCACCTATAACTCTACTCAAAACTGCAAAGCCACGATTCACTTCCAGCATAGCCATAGCATCTACGTCACCGCCTAGAGATGTTCTTCTAGTTCCATATCCAGCACCGCTTGCCATAAACTCTTTATACACTGGAGACTTTATTATGAAGTGGTACATTCCTGCTATAGAACTCATAACAGGCACAAACCCATTCTTAGAAAGAACACCAGCACTGATAGTATCTCTGGCAAAGTTTGTAAAGTAAAATAGTGGGTTATTAGTGATGTTCCAAGTCATTATATTCTTAGCTACCATCAAGGCTTGAACAACTGGCTCATGTTGAGAACTCTTAAAAGAGGTCATAGCATCTACAAGCCCGGCATCTTTAGTCTCAAAATAAACAACTTTATCATTTATGATTGCACTGTCTATATATCCATCTGCCGAAGTTGGTACATGCCCATGTGTCCAAACTTCCAAAGTCTTAGGGTTGTGTAAAAGATTATCTTCTATTTCGTTCACATCATAAACATCTGCATCAGCTTTTCCGCTAAGTATCATCCCGTCTTTAGATATTGTTATTCCCATCATGGCCATAACAGTTGCCACTTTTTTAGCCTGTGCTTTTAAATCATCTTTTACTATCTTGCTCTCAGTTGCAACACGAGTTGCATAAACTCCACCCATTCCGCTATCTTCAAGCATCTTGTAAAATACAGATTTCCCCCGAGAAATTAAAGCCTCTTTGATGTTACGCTCAATACCGTTGATGATATTTTCCATGATGTTATTAAGTGAAGCTGTACTCCCTGTAAGTCTTTGACCTATTTTAGAAGTAACGCTTCCATCAAATTGAACACTCTCGCTTATTCTATGAAATGGAACATAGTTTCTATTCATCTCTCTAAAATTATCTCTTTGAGAAGTTGTTATCAGGTTCATACCCACATAAAAATCAAGCATCCCATCATTAAACTCTTGATAATCATTAAAGATACTTTCAAATTCAGGATAAACAGTTGCCAGCTCCAAGCCAGCATCTATTGCAGCTTGAGAGATTAGGTTTTCTCTTTTTTGCTCCATTAGTTCACTTGCTCTTTTAGCTACAAGATATTCCTCTAAAAGTTTTACTCTATCTTCCCCGACCTTTGTAACAGGTGTAAATATTTCATTGATAGATTTACCGCTGTAGGAGATATCTCCATTGTCTTGAACAGTTGGAACACCAAAGTTCATAGCAGTGTGCATAAGAGAGCTTGCACCATTGACTAGCTGTAAAGATTTATATGGTGAGTTAAGGGCATCAGCACTATTATCACCTCTTATCTCAGCTTCTATTCGTTTGATGCTATGTATCTTGTCTATGTATCCCTGTCTCATATCTTTGGCTATTTGAGATTGACTTCTTTTTATCTTCTTTGCAGTTGAGTCCAGCTCACCGCCTATATGGGTTCTAATATTTGCACCTTGATAGTAAAACTTGTGCATACCATCTTGTAAGGTTATCATCTTTTTGTTAAGCTCTTTGTCTTTAGCTAAACGGTTCTCAAAGTCTTTTACCATATTTGGAGCTACTAGAGCAAGTGCATTGTAGTTTGTAAGCCACAAACGTACAAACTCAGCAAATCCCTCGCTCAAAACTTCTTTAGGGTTTGTAGTGTAGCTTAGAGCCTTTATTTCATCTTTATTCTTAAGTATCTCACTTCTAAACCAGCTCCCTCTTGCATCTTTCTTTTTGTTGTTAAAAAAGAAGTCTAAAAAGTGAGCCATCTCATGAGCCAGTATCTCTATGTCACTATGATGCTTCACTCTTATGGCACTGTCATTTCTTTTATAAACACCTAAAGCACTCTTTCCTTTTACTTTGGCATCATAAAGACGGTTCCCGATTATGTCGCTAAGGTAAACTCTCAAACTGTCAGCATTTATAGGCTTATCAATAGTAGGAAGTTCAACTTCTCTGTCTCCTATTTTTATCACACTATCAGCAGGACGAAAAGGAACACCAGTAAATCCATAGGTAGGTATGTAGTTAGCACCAGCCTCATCATATCCGTTAGCACGAGCATAAGAATTTGTAGTATCTTGACTTTGTTCCTCTTCTTTTGATAAACTTATGTTATCAGAGGCAGTTGAAAGTGCATTTGCACCATTCGCCGTGTCCATATTATGGAGTGAGAGCGTAGGCGACCTCTCCAACTGCTTTCTTATCAATCTTTTCAGCTCATTCATTCTTGTGCTTATGAGAGCGTGTACCAGCAAGTTTACTTCATCATTGTTTTTCTCAATACCTATTTTTTTTGTTATGCCATTTACAGATTTTACAATCATTGCATTACTTGGGTTACTTCCCTGCATGATATATGTAGCACTATTTTTGACATCTATGATATGTTTGAAAACATCTTTCTCACTTTTAAAACTCTCAGGATGCTTTTTTAACAACTCATTCAAATAAGCGATAATAGGTTTATCATTTATACTAGCCAAGTCTCTCAACTCATTTGCGAGATGTATCTGTGTTGCATTTCTGGATATATCTTTAGTGCCTCCAACTATTTCAAAGTTAGGTTTTTTCTCAGCTACTTTCATATAGCTGTTAGATGTACTTTTATCAGTAGCATTTTCAATATAAGCATCCATCTCAGCCTGAGTCTTACCCTCACTCTTTAAAATCTGTTCTAAAGAGTAGACAGCTTTTATCTTCTCAATATCAACATTCTTTCCATCTTTGGTGAATTCATCCGTGATGAACTTTGTCTCAGCCTCATGGTCAGTTTTTTGCTTTTGCCTTATACTTAGTTTCTCGTTAAGCTCTTGCATCTCAGCTTCTATATCCTGTATAGATTTCTCATACTTTACTTTACGCTCATTCAAACCTAGTAAATGTTTTTCAAGCTTCTCTTTTTTCTCAGCTTCATCTTTTACACCCTCATACTTAGGAAAGTTTTTAGGCTGTAAATTATCATCAATCCCTTTTATCCCATCTGTATAATTCTTGATAGAGCCTTGTTTTGTTCTTATATCTGCTTCTAGTTTAAGTGCAAGATTTTTCAAGTTGTTTGCATCTACTACGGCATTTTCTACAACTCTCTGCTTTCTAAGTCTCTCTCTCTCAAAAGGGTTGCTCTCTAAATCTATGATAGCCTGATAAGGGTCAGTGCTATTTGAGTTGTCTATGTGAGATACGCCATCAATAGTAACTAAGTCCTCATTCTCAGAAAACTTATACATATCATTGAATCCTCTTTTTTTCATAACAGTTTCATAACTTCTTTTATCAAATGTTCCAAGCTGGAAGAACTGGTGAACTCTTACCTCTGAATTTTCATTTCCCTGTCTTACACCACGGTTACTTCTTTGTTCTATCTCATCAGGTCTCCATAAAATATCAAGCTGGTAAATATCTGTTGTTTTTCTGTTTAAATCAACACCAACACCAAGCTTGCTTGTATTTCCTATGGTAACCTTTATCCTCCCATCATTGTACATATCCATAATACGATTAAGCATCTCTGGCTTTATAGAACCTTTAGAAACTTTACCAGTTAGAGGATTTACAAAAGCACCACCATTTACAAATACAACTTCATTCTCGTTGAATAAGCCAGTTGCTAGTATCTTATCTCTCATCTCTACATGAGTAGAAGTTTTAGAACCATCACTATTTTTTACGGTCAGTCTATCCAAAAATACTATCTGCCCACTGTTTGAGTTCTCTTTATATTGGTTAGAGATAAGGTCAATTGTTTTAAGTATCTTGTTATTTTCAAAAGTTGCATTATCATTCTTGATAATCTCATAAAGTTCATCGGGGGTAAAGAGAGATTTCCCTTTTGTACCAACATCATAGAGTCTTAAATCTATACTTGCACTTCTTCCAGCACCAAGGGCAACAAGAGGTATCTCTGCATACTCAGACGATAACATACCTTGTTTTATAAGTTTCGCATCTTCCATAGCTTTAATAAGTCTATGTTGAACATCTTGGAATATTGCCTCACCGCTATTACTAAGTTTTAAATAGTGCTGCACATCAACCTGCTTAGGACGAGGTAGCTCAGGCATATCTTTAAACCCTTTGTAGTCCACAAATCTATCAAGTATCTTAGCCATCCAGTCAAGATTTTTCATACTTGCCAAGCCCTCACGCTTAACAATTTTACCAGTAGTATCAGTTGTCTCAAATTCTTCTATATCGTAGAATGTATCCACGAAGTCTTTAGAACTCTCTATGCCATACTCTTTTAAAATATTCTCATCAAGATGCTGCAATAAAGTATAAAGTTCTAGTGGCTTATTCGGTGTTGGTGTTCCAGTTAAAAGGATCACATTGTTTCCATTGTTATTTTGAGAAACAAATTTACTTTTAAATCTAAAATCATAACTTCTCATACTTCCAAGGGTTGCACTATGAGGCTCCGCTCCATCAGCTATCTCTTTTGCAGCAAGACTTTTACCCTCTTTGTCAAAATAGCTTATTGTAGTAGTAGCACCAAGCCCACCTTTTATATCTCTACCACCAAGCCCTATATTTTTGTAGTACTGTACTTCATCTGCGATAAGTCCATCAAACCCAAGTTTTGCAAAGTTAAAATCAATATCTCCACTGTATGCCTGTCTAAGCCCATTTTTTAAAGCTTTCTTTTTTGCTTCAGCAGATATACCTTTTTTCTCTTTTTTTGTATTTCTTGTATTTTTACTATCTGCTTCTTCTGTCTCAGCTTCTTCGGCAGCTTGTATCTGCTCCACCAAATCATCAACATACTCACTTAATACATCACTAGGTAAACCAAACTTTTGAAACATTGTATCGCCTATGATGGTAAAGTCATAACGGTTATTTGCAAGGTCATAAGCCATTTGCTCTTTTTCTTCACGGCTTAGTTGTGTCCACTCTTTAGCATTTCCTTTATTAACTCCACTCTTTAGCTTTGGAAACTCAAACACTGTTGCATGTGGATAAAGCTCTTTAACGGTGTTCTCCCACTGTGCTATTGTATTTACGGGAACCACAAACAAAGGTTTTTTCATAACCCTTTGCTGTATGAGGTTCATTACTGCAACTATTGCAGTAGGTGTTTTGCCTCCCCCCGGTGCAAAAGCTAAAATACCTTTTTTATTAAACACTAATTTTTCAGCACCTTGTAGCTGGTGTGACTGCATATTAAAAGGTTTGCCTCTAAATGACTTTGGAAGCTCACGAAGCAGTACACCTGTCATTTCAGGACGAACATAAAAGTTTGAGTGCTTGTTATACTCATCTGTAAGTATTTCAGCTAAACCATTATTTTCCAAGTAGCTCATTATCTGCGGAACTAAAACTTCACTTAGCAGTTTTGTAGCTTCCATTGTTCTCTGGATATTCTCAGCATCACTCTCATCTTTTCCTTTTGGTGCAAGAGCTTTTTTATTCAGGTATCTATTATAAAGTTCTGATTTATGAAAATCTCCCTCAAATACTGCATCTTTTACAAATAGCTCACCAGCAGATTCTTTAACAAGTTTATCTTTAACAATTGTAGGAAGCCAGCTTTCACCACCCTTAACAGTCATATTTTTAAAAGGGATAGGTGCAGGGATTATGCTTTTTAGTTTCTTATACTGCTCACCATACGCTTTTTTATCTATATTATTATCTGCTTTTAGGGCTTCAAGAGCATCAAGCTTCTTGTAAACATTTCCGCTGTAGTACATAAAGTCAAGCTGTATCTGATTTGCTCCACTCTTTACAAAGCTTCTATTTATTTCAAGTTCAACCAGCTCTTTGGCACTTAAAAACTCATAGGTTTTTGAAGTATCTATAACTGCATCACCAGTAGAATAGTAAAGTGCTTTATCTGTAAGTGGGCTATTTCCATCTATCTCTAAACTTCCGCTATCTTTAAATCTTGTTTTCTCTACATATATGGCGGCAGGGATAAAATCTTTATCAAAATAACTCATAAACTCTTTAAGTTGTAGGTCAAGTTTATGCTCTTTCATAAACTTTTTAATTGACAAATCATTATGTGGAGATTTATTATATAATGATTTGTAGTTCTCTATTTCACTTAAAGCTAAATCAATCATAGCTTTATCTTCTGCTCTTAAACCATCTTCTGTAAGTGTCATAATGCGATTAAGTAAAAGAGCCTTTTGAGTGTTATCGCCTTTTATAACTTTTCCAAACATACCTTTAGCTTCGGATTCTGTAAATGAAAAGACCTTATCATAGTAAACTATTTTACTATCACTAATAACACTATGAGTATTTAAATTAGTTGATTTATTTGCAGATACTTCTAGTCCATGCTCTTTAGCGTAAGCAAACACCGCTGTATCATTATCAAAAAGATTCTCTTCTTTAGTCTCTTTCTTTATTGCTGTATAAGGCTCATAGCTTATCTTAATGTTCTCATATTTTGGTGTACCTCGAACTATCCACCCCTCAGTACCCATTTTATTTTTATCTCTACCAACTACAACTTCATCACCTAAAAGGTTCTCAGGATGAGCTATGAAATATTCATTAATAGGGAAGCCACCCTTATTGCCAATATTTACAAACTGATTATTCTTTGCCTCTTGGCGAGACTTCACACTAGCAGGTCTTTTTTGGATGAAGATAATATCTATCATAGTATCAGTATGTGCATTTTTAGCTTGTGATTTTTCAGGAAGTCTAAAAGCTCCAACTATATCGCCTCTATCCATGAGGTACTTTCTGAGTACCCTAGCTGTAGTAGTTCCGTCCATAGTTCCAGTACTTGTCATAAAGGCTACTACACCGTTATCTTTTACTTTATCTATGGAGTGTGCAAAATAGAAGTTATGTATCGCTTTAAAAGCTGGCTTGATTGTCATAGCATGTATGCGCATAAGCATCTCAGCACTTGCAAAAGGAACATTAGAAACTATAAGATCGTAGTTCTTCCCTTGGAAAGTCTCATAAGTCTCTGCATAAAAGTTTTTGATTTGTGGGTAAAGTCTTTTTGTGACCTCAATATTTGTAGTGTCAATATCTACAACATCCCAAGAAGCATCAGGCAAAAACCCGACAAAGTTTCCGCTTCCTACAGCAGGTTCTAAAACTTTATTCATTGGAACATCTGCACCGCTTAGTGCTTTGTAGATTGATTGTACTGTTGCGTAGTTTGTATAGTGTTGATTTACGGAGTTTTCAGAAGCTTTACCAAGTCCACCCTCGCCAGTATAGTGACGAAGTGTCTCTCTATCTGCTTCTGTTATTTCTTCAAGCGGCTTTTTGATGATTTCAAGTGCAGCATCATTAAACTTTTTACGCTGACCTCGAGTGAGTTCAACGGGAGTCTTGCCCTCTAAGCTATAGCTCTCATTGCTATTTGATTCATCAGATTTTGGTAGTAGTGGGTTTTCATAAGTTGATTGTTGCTGAGGGAGTTTATCACTGCCATCGGTTTCGTGTCCGACCACTCCGACATTGACATCGGATACTTCATCTTTAACGCTTCCATTCTCACCAAGTCTGTTAGGTCGTCTATTGCCGTCTGATAATCTAGCTGTACTTCCCTTATTATCGGGTTGCTTAGGTGTTTGCTGTTCGCCTGTTGAAATTCCAGATTCGTTATTTGTTTGGTTAGCATTTGTACTGCTTGCTCTAGTTCCTGTGTTTTCATTATCTTGTACCTCTTGTTTAATTATATCACTTTTTGAACCTATATTTCCACTAAATAAATGTTCTGCCTCTGCATCACTCAAATACTTGTCAGGATTGTCTTTTTTATCCTGCTCTTCTGCATCTAAAACCGCTTTAGTTTTGGCAGCACTTAAAATATCTATATATTCAACTTCATTTTTTTTAAGCTCAAAACTTGATTCCCCATCTGAAAGGCTATATCTATTTACTGCACCTCTCTTAGTTTTATTAACAGTGGTAAAACCCTCAGCAAATACTTTGTCCAAAAAATCTTTTCGTGACATATCTTCTTTTTTGTATCGTATATTTTGACTATCAAGCATCCTAACAAGAGTATCTATATGTTTCTTTTGTGCAGCATCTTTACTTGCCTTATCTCTCTCTTCTAAAAACTTTGTATATTTTCCATCAAAGAATTTATCTATAGCTTCTACACTTGATTTTTGTGTTTTTCCAAAGTTTATATCTCGTACAGCTTCAATACCTTTTTTATACTGCTCAAAACCCATACCAAGAACAAGACGGCTATGTATTTTCTCCATATTCCCATCATCAAAAGTGGATAGCATATCATCAAAAGTATTTTTAAAATGCTCTTCATACGCAGTTCTAAGTTCTGTTTCATCTTTATATTTAGCTATTTTGTTTTGGTACTGAGTGCTATCTTCCCCATACTGTGCTTTCACTTCATCTAAATATTTATAATCATCTTTGATACGCTTCGATATGTAGGTATCTCTAATCTTATCTATCTTTACAGTATCTTCACCGCTTAATCCTTTTTTATCTTCCGCTGGTTTAACTTCACTCTCTGCTGGCTTAACTGCTTGCAAATCTTCCAGCTCAAACTTCTCATCAGTAGTAAGTTCATCAAGTGTTAAATCTTCTTTCACATTGGAAGCATTTTCACTTACTTTTCTCTCTTTACTTTTTTCTATCCACTGTTGTAGTTCATATAAAACATTATCAGCAGCTAATTTATCTTTCTCAGAATGTGATAAATAACTTTCAAATTGAGTTTCAAGTTTTGGAACTCTTTTTTTCTCTCCATTCTCTGTAATATATTTAAGATTATTTTTATTTACCTTATCCCCAAAAGAAAAGAATGTACCATTTTTTGAATTCCTTACATTGATTCCGTTTGCTTTTGCATATTCTATAAGTGGAGATACTATATTGACACTGTCTTTACCCTCTGGCTCAGGCTCACCAATACGAGGCTTATCTATTACAGTCTTAGTCTCAGTCTCACCCATCGGAGCCAAAGGCTCACCGCCTATCGTTTGCTCAAGCTCTTTAAAACCTTTATCAATTGCATTAAGACCATTATTATCACTGACATCTAAACCATCAGCTTTAGCTTTATTTATAACTTCTTCTTGAACTGCTATACTTATCTCAGCTTCTACAGGTATATTATGCTCAGGGTGGTTTATGATTAGGTTCTCAAACTCACTTTTTATAGTGTTCACTTTTGTCTCTAAGTTTTTTACAAATTGGATATGCCCTGTATCATCAACAGTTGAGACAAGCCCACCACCCAGCATCTGTTTATTATACATATCTTGCACATAAGCATCTTTGGCTTTTTCTTGCTTATCTTTCGTATATGTATTAAACATCTCACTGCCAGTTGCGGTGGCACCGCTAAGTCCAGCACCCATACCAGCACCAGCCACAAAGCCAGCCAATGCAGTATCAGCATATTCACTAGTACTACTTAAACCTTTTTTAGTTCCTATCTCTTCACCGAACTGCTCTAAAGGATTTTGCACCGCTTCCGTAGTTCCCTCTTTTACAAACCCGTCTTTCATCTCAACACCGATAACCTTAGCAACACTTTTTAAGTCTCCGCTAAGTGCTTCTTTTCCGATTCTGTTTACAACATCTTCAGTTATTGCTTTGAGTGAAAATCTGTCAAGGATGATACTTCCGATTGTAGTTGGTGCAGTAGCTAAATAGTCTGCTTTGGTAGGATCAGTTCTTCCATCATTTTTTGCACGGTTCTCAGCACTCTCTTGTTGTCTTGAAGCGTAGTAGAGTGGAAGTGTCGCTACCATCTCAGCCATATCAGGAACAGAAGCAATGCCTTCACTTCCTATGTAGTTTCCAAGTTCCTGCCAAGCATCAGCATCAAAAATACCGCCAGTACTGAAACCTTTTTTAACTTCATCCCAACTATGGGTAGGTTTATTCTTAGCATTTAGCTGTAGCTGGTTTTTCTCATATACAAAATCATTGAGCTTATCACTTGCTTTTTTAAACCAGTCAGCTCTTTTTTTGTTTTGAGCATCCATAGCCTCAGTGCTTAAGCCGAGGTATTCCATAGGACTTTTTATATTCCCTAAAAAGTTATATGTTCCTTGGATAGCATTTGAGGTAAGTTCGTTAGTTCTGTTTACAAGTCTTTTACCAAGCTCATACTCACCACTCTCAGGGTTCACATAATCAGTAGTTTTTTTAGGCTCATCTAAGATAGCTTTAGTAGCCGTAACATCCTCACTCTGCATATACTTAGCACCAGTATCTACAACAAGTGGAACATTAGGAGCTTTTGGAATTGTTCCATCTGCATTGGGAGCGGTAGGGTTAGCATCATAAATAGGAGTATCTTTTTGGATAGGGTTAGAAGCTATCTCACTGGCAGGGCTTATGAAACCCTGTACTGCATCAGCTATCTTGCCAGCCGTATCGCTTAAATCGAAGTCAAGCTGTGCATCAACAAATCTACTTTTAATCTCTGTTTGTTGTGAAGCTTCTAACTTTGAGAACTCTTCATCAGCCATCTCTTTGTCAAAGTAGTTATTTGTGATTGATTGTTTTTGTGCTAAATTAAGGGATTGAAATTTTTTGTCTTTAAAAATATCTAGCTGTTTCAAGTGAAGCCTTTATTGTTTATATAAAGGCTTATATTAGCAAATTAAAAAGGTTTAACTTGTTGCTCTATGTGTACAAGTTATTTATAATCTTGCCAGCTTGGTTTTTTAACAGGGTCAGGCTCAGGTTTATCTTTTGTAAGATTTTCCTGATAAAGTTTAATAGCAAGAAGTGGAGTAAGATTATACTCTTTTGATATTTTTGCAACTGCTGTAGTTGTATTTAAGAACTCAGTCTGTTTGTTTTTATCCCATGTATCCATATTATTTGCATCAAGACCCATCCCTTTACCTATGATATTGGCTATCTTAGCATCAGTAGTCTCACCATATTTAAAGTCTTTGTTACTTGCGGAAGCTTGAACCTTAGCTATCTTCGCATTAAGTTTCTCAACTGCTGTAGTGTGTTTTATATCTTTTTCCTTAGCATTTAAAGTTGCTAAAGTCACATCTTTACCAGTAAAATATTTATCGATCTTTGCCATAGTAACACCATCAGCATTTTTAATGAGAGTAGGGTTTGCTTCACTAAATGCTTTAAAGTCTTTGTACCCACCGCTAACAGCAGTTTGTGTGGCTTCATTGTTAAATTTGTCTTGAAAGAACTTGTCTTGCAAACTAATAGCATTAGAGCTAGGGTTATATGCAGGGACAACCTTACCATCTTTAGTTGTAGTTGCAGTGTTTTTAAAGCCATCCCACTCAGCTTTATTATTAAAACTTTTATAGTCCTTAGAAAAAGCATCATCAAATTTTGTCT
>Ga0316206_1002290_pt1 | contig 13376 bp, 13 predicted proteins | sample 6monthpyrite_MG_FD_204942 | JGI IMG/M metagenome (GOLD analysis project Ga0316206, IMG submission 204942) | Microbial mat bacterial communities from mineral coupon in-situ incubated in ocean water Damariscotta River, Maine, United States -... | ecosystem: Environmental > Aquatic > Marine >...
CAGCACAACCCCCATGATCGAACGGGCAGACTTGGCCGTGATCGGGCGGACGGTGGAGGTTCGTTTGTCCACGCGGCTCACCCGTCCGAGTAGCTGGACCGCATCGACGACGACAACGGTGCCCTGGGTTAATCCCTTGATGCGATCGGTGCGGATTAGGAGCTGATCGCCGATGTTCGACATGCGCTGGGCGCGAACCTGACGCACGCTCAGATCGGGCGTGATTGCTGCCCCGCGTGAGAACTGATCGATCAGCTCGCTCAAACGCTCGTTCTCTTGACGGATCTGGAGGAGCTCGGTCCGGTAGCGGTCTCGCTCGTTGGCAATCGCTCGCTCACGCTCGGATGCTTCGGGGAGGGCATCGGGGATCACCGCGTCGACCGCCATCGTGATCGGTGCCGTGATCGGTGCGATCACCACACGGATCTGGGCGGAGAACCAGCTCGTCCACTCGATCCAACGGATCGGTGCCATCGCCATGACGAAGAGCAGCACGATCGTGATGGGCATCGACCATCTCACAATCAACGGCTGGTGTTGCATGCATCGTCCTCATCCGATCAACAGGCCCGCGCCAAGTGTATCGCAGAATGCGATCGGGTGCTCAGCGGCGCGTAGGGCTCAGATATCCGAGTTGTTCTCGAGTGTTTCTTTCCACTCTTCGATGTTATCGAGATAGATCGCAGTCCCTCGTGCGACACAGGTCAGCGGATCCTCTGCCAATGTCACATCGAGCCCGGTCGCTTTATTGATCTCGATGGGCAATCCGCGCAAGAGCGCCCCGCCGCCGGCGAGCACAATCCCGTTATCGACGAGATCCGCCGCCAACTCGGGCTCGGCCCGTTCGAGTGTCCGCATCACCGCCTCGATGATGTTGTACACCGGCTCCTTGAGCGCCTCGCGGATTTCTTCGGAGGTGATCTCGGTCTTGCGTGGCAATCCAGAGACCATGTCGCGTCCACGGACATCGATCTTGGTTTCCTCGCCGACCTGAGCGGCCGATCCGATCTGGATCTTGATCCGCTCGGCTGTCTGCTCGCCGATCATCAGCGAGTAGTTCCGCTTCATGTGCGCGATGATCGACTCATCCATGTCATCGCCCGCGACACGGATCGATTCGCAGTTGGCGATGTCGGCCAGCGTCATAATCGCGACTTCAGTTGTTCCGCCACCGATATCGACGATCATCGAAGCGGTGGGCTCGGCAAAGGGCAACCCGGCGCCGATGGCGGCGGCGATGGGTTCTTCGAGCAAATAAGTCTTGCGGGCCCCGGCGTGCTCTGCCGAATCAAATACCGCTCGCTTTTCGACCGCGGTGATTCCCGATGGGATCGAGATGACCACACGAGGACCAAGCATCCGGACGCGTCCGGTGACTTTGGTGATAAAGTAGTTGAGCATCGCTTCGGTAATCTCGAAGTCCGAGATCACGCCGTCCTTGAGCGGTCGGATCGCGGTGATCGAGCCCGGGGTCTTGCCGAGCATCTCCTTGGCGACCCATCCGACGGCTTGCCCGTTCTTGAGGACCTGGTTGGTCCCCTTGCGCACCGCAACCACCGAGGGCTCATTGAGCACAATACCCTGTCCACGAACAGCCACAAGGGTGTTGCATGTCCCTAGGTCGATCCCCATATCGACGCCGAATGTCCCTAATAGGCGTTCATACCACACTTGTGCGCATTCTCCTTCGGTGCGTGACTCATCCAAAGGGCGATCAAGAGGCCCAGTGGTGTGTAAATAGGATAGCCACAAGCATATCGGAAATATGGGTCTGCTGCATCGGGAAGGGGGGGAAATCTCGAAGGCGGGCCTGCGGGGCGCAATTCCCGCTCAATCGTTGATTCTTTCTTCACAAGAACCGAGATCAGTTCCGACGCGAGAGATTCTCGCGTGAGATCATCAACTCGAGGGTCTGGGCGACGAGATCAATTTCGCGCTTGGTGATCCCGGCAAAGAAGGGCAGCGCGAGGGTCCGCTGCGAGACGCTCTCGGCGATCGGGAAGCTCCCTTCGGTATACCCCAGCGCCCGCTGATAGATCGGCTGGAGATGGATACAGGGGAAATAGTCCCCCGCGCCGATCTCGTGCGTCCGCAGCCCCGAGATCACCCGATCCCGCTCATAGCTGGTGTACCCGGCGGCCATACGGACGACAAAGACGAACCAACTCATGGTCGTGCATTCGTCGTCGACGGTGGGGAGGATCAGATCCGGGATGTCGAGCAGGCGGGCGATATAAAGATCCGCTACATCGTTGCGTGCGTCGATTAGCTCGTCGAGGCGCTGCATCTGGGCGACGCCCAGCGCCGCATTGATCTCCGACATCCGGTAGTTAAACCCGAGCCGCTCGTGATAGAGCCAACTCCCAGCGGTCGAGCCGCCGTCGACCGAGCCCCGCCCCGCGGTCGCACGCCCCTGATTCCGCAGCGATCGGCAGGTGTCGGCGAGCCGATCGTCGTTGGTCACCACCATCCCTCCCTCGCCCGTCGTGATCTGCTTGTTGGGATAGAACCCGAAGACCCCCGCGCGTCCGAACGCCCCGGCCCGCTGCCCGTTGTACACGGTCCCGAGCGCTTCGCACGAATCTTCGATCAAAGGGATCTCATATTTGCCCGCGATCCGGGCGTACGCATCCATATGCTTGGGGTTGCCGAAGGCTTCGACCGCGAGGATGGCTTTGGTCCTCGGTGTGATCGCCTGCTCAATGAGTTCGGGGTTGGCGTTGAGGCTTGTTGGGCATATATCCACAAATACCGGCTTGGCCCCGACATACAGGATCGCATTCGATGAGGCGATAAACGAGAACGGGGTAGTGATGACCTCGTCGCCAGGACCGATACCGAGCGCCACCAAGATCATATGGAGCCCGCTGGTCCCCGAGGAGCAGGCGATGGCATGGGTCGTGCCGCAGCGTTGGGCGACAAGCTCCTCGAATCGTTCCTGCATCGGCCCGATCGAGAGCCGCCCTGAGCGGAGCACTTCGAGGACGAGTTCCTCTTCGAGCCGAGAGATGTTGGGTTGTGAGAGGGGGATTTCGTGGTGGGTCATGGGCGCATTGTCGGCTACCAGCACCCGCTTTGGCAAGTGAATCCTTGAGAAAAACCGATCGCCATCAGGATTGAACCCGCCGGGCCATCATCTCGGCGAGTTCACCGGCCGGCACCCCGTCGTGTGGGCACCCCACGAGCACGGACTGGGACTCGGCGATCCGCCCCTTAAACCTCTTGGCCGCCGTGATGACCGTTGAGTGGTTCGGGCGTCCGATCGCGTAGGCGATCTCTGGGAAGCTCTTGGAGGTGAGCCGACGGGCGGTATGAACGATGAGCTCGCGTGCCATGACGACCTTCTTCTGGCGTCCTTTGCCGATGAGGTCGGATTTCGATACGGTCATCTCTTGGCAGATCTGTGAGATGATCGAGTCAAGGGCGATCGGTGCATTGGACGGGGCATCGGAACCCCCCGAACGGAGTGAGAGGGCCCGGTTGATGTGGCTCAGCGAGGGGGTCATCGTGGTGCGCGATTGTGCTGCTGTGGGCTCGGAGCGATCCATCAAGCGGGCGATCGCCTGGATCTGGAGGACCGCCCCCTCGAGATCGCGGACCGAAGCGCCGTGACCGATCCCGACCCGTTCGATGATGGTCCCGATCGCGGGCTCGTCGAGGAACACGCCCCGCTTGGACGCGATGTGCGTGATGAGCCGACGGGCGAGTTCGCTGTCGGGCTCTTCAACCTTGACCACCAGCCCGGCGGCGAAGCGCGAGGAGAGCGCCTGATCGAGCCGGGCGATCTCGCGCGGGTGGGCGTCGGAGGCGAGGATGATCTTGGCGCCGCCCAGCGAGAGGGTATTGAAGATCTGAAGCAGCTCGTGCTGGGTCGCCTGCTTGCCCGCCATCAGGTGGACATCGTCGATGCACAGCAGCTCGAGCCCCTTGAACTTCTTCTTGAACGCCTCGACCGTGCGTGAGCGTATCGAGGTGACGAACCCGTTGGTGAATGCCTCGCCCGTGGTGTAGCGGACCTTGCACCCCGGGCGGAGCTGACGGGCGTATTGGGAGGCCCCGCGGAGGAGGTGGGTCTTGCCCACGCCGCAGGTGCCGTGGATGAAGACAGGCGGGCAATCGACCCCGCTCTGGAGCACCTGCTTGATGGACTCATAGGCGAGCCGATTCGACGCGCCGACGAGGAATCCCTCGAGCGTCGGGCATGCCGGGAACCGGGTATGGGGGTTGCTGGTCTGGTGGCGGGTTGGGATCCGGTTCGCCAGCGGGTGTGTGGATTCTTCGCGGGCTTGCTTGGCACGCTTCTGGGTGTTGCGTTGGGTATCTCCAGTTGCGATCTCGTCGTGTGGCTTTCCAACCCCCACGCGGTCCGCATCGACGCGGTAGGTGATCGTGGGCTCGGTGGTGCCCATCGCGAACTGGGCAGCGACGCGGAGCGGCCCGCCGAGCCGACGCTCGATCATATCGAGTGTGAAGCGGTCGCCAGCGATGATCTCGATGGCGTGCGCATCCGTCTGGGTCATAGCGACCGCGCCCGAGAGGTAGCGCCGGACACGGTTGTGCCCCTGCGTGCTGCTCAAGTGCTCGCGGATTTTTTCGCACACATTTGGGGACTTGGGCAGGTGTGTGCGTGGGTCGTTTGATTGGACCGAATCACCAATGCTCAGCGCGTCCGTGCGTCCGTGTAGCGCACGGGTTGATGTTTGACTCTTCTGTATCGGAGTCTTTGACCACGGTGTCCCATGCTTGTGCTCTTCCTTGGAGAATGCGTCGTTGATGTGGTGATGCACGCTTTGATGCCTCTTGGTCGTCCGGGACCGCCCGATTGAGGGATGCCTGCGCGATCCGATCGCGCACCTTGCAGACCTCTGGGCGAGCAATGCGAGTGGTGTATTCCGAGTCCATTCACGGTGCAGAATGATCGCGCAAAGTGTGCAAACGACACGCTCACTTCAATCATGCGTGTTGCGGGTTGCGTCCCGCATGGGTTCTGAGTGTCCCCTCAGAATGATCCGGCGATCGAGTTCTCCAAGCCGGTCAATCCTAACCAGCGGGGGTGAGCATAGAGCCTTTGTCGAGACTTCGCAACCGTGTTGTTGGCGATGATTTCGCTCCAGTCCGCGCTGATCTTGGTGGACCATAGACTTAGGTGCTCAAAGTTTTTTTCATCCACCATTCACGAGACTTATGCACATTCCGAGATGAAAAATGTGAACAAGGATTGGTTGATTTTTCGTCTGAGCTTGGCTCACACATCCATTCGGTTCGTTTCCGGCTGAGGGAGAATGGGTGCAACAAATCCGGATCGCGCATCGAAGCGTTCGAACCCGAGCGATTCATAAATTCGGATCGCCGGGGCGTTGCGATCGTCCACTGCACAGGTGATCTCGGCGATGTCGAGCGGGGCGAGTTGAGCAATCGTATAGGCGAGCACGGCGCGTCCGAGCCCGAGCCCGCGGGCGATCGGGGCGATGCCCAGATAGACCAGCTCGACGGAGCGGCTCTCGGGGCTGTGCGTCAGCAGGCAGCATCCGGCGGGCTTGTTGTCCTTGAAAATCAGGTGCCAGCGGGTCGCAACGAAGTCTCCAGTGGCCATGTGCGAATCGACCACATCGTCCATCGTCCGGAGCCCACAGAGCTCGGAGCAGTCGAGGGTGTCGATGTAGCTGCCTTCAAGGGCCGAGATGAGCAGCGCACGATCCGAGTTGGGATCGTCGAGGTCGAGCGAGCGAATCGGACGAACCTCGATGCCGTCCGGCCAGTTCGGAGGTTTCAATGCACTCAAATCTTCTTGAGTGATCGGTTTGCGCATGTAGTCGAGACGACCGACCGAGATCATCCCGGCGTCGATGCACGCCTTGTGCGCCCAGGTCTGATTAGGCTCAATGAGTGTCTGTGCGAGGGCGACTTGATCGGGGGCGCGTGCAGCGAGCCCAGTGAGGGCGGCCCGAACGCTGGCGCTGATCTCGCGGGTTTGGGTTTCGATCGAGCCAAAGTGGCGGGGGGTATCCGGATTCGAGAGAAAAATCATCGCGGTCCGCCCGGTGCCCAGGACCGCCAAAGCGACCTGGCGGACCAGTTGACGGGCATTGGTAGATCCGGTGGCGGTCGGCGGGTCGACCACCCCCCACATCAGATCCAGATCGATCCCATGCTCGGGGGCCGAGGCGATCAGCCGCTGAGCCGCCTGACGACGACCCGTCGCGGACACCAGCCGCTCTGCGGCGCTGAGCCGAAGCGTGTGGGGGATTTGCTCGGTGAGGATCTGCTGGTTTTTAGATATCTGGGTCATCGGCGGGCAACGAGTGAATCAGGGTGATTGAAGAACACCAAGATGATAGTGAAGATCGAGGAACATCGCGGGATCCGTTGCGAATAGATTTGACGCCCGGCGAGCGTACACTACACTAGAGATCCTCCCAATGTGCCCCGAGCGGGGTTCGGATGGATGAGGCATTGACTCGAAGAACGACCAGCAGCACGACCTAGATGGGATGCGTATGAGCGACTCAAAGAATCTGTACCGTTTTAGCACCCGATGCTGGCGGATCGCCCTCGCACTCGGGTTGATCTCGACGAGCGGACTATTGGTGCTCGGATCGCTTTCGAGCAGCGCGTTCGCTGCCCCTGAGCCCGCGCCTGTAGCGACCCAGTGGGAGTTCACCTTCGAAGAAGGACCCTTGCGTTTGGCATGGGTGGACGATGGCGACGGGGTGAACCCCTATTTTTACCTCACCTATCGCGTGACGAACCATTGGGGCGGGGTCAAGCTCTTCGCGCCTGATGTGCAGCTGATGGCGGACAACGCCAATGTGCTCCGATCTGGGCGAAATGTGTCGGGTGCCGTGACGCAGGAAATCATGGCTCGGCTCGACAATCCACTGCTTGAATCGCAGATCGATATCGTCTCGAATGTCCTCCAAGGCGTTGAACACGCCCGCGATGGAGTGGTCATATGGCCCGCCAAGGACCTCGAAGCCGACGAGATCACGGTATTCTTTGCCGGGCTCAGCGGCGAGTTCCAGTCCTACATCGTCGGACGCGAGACCGACGACCCGCATCGCTACACCCTCCGCAAGACCCTGATGCTGCGGTATGCGACCCCAGGCGAGTTTGCCCAGCAGGGCGATCGCCCCTTCGAGCAGGTCGAAAAACGGTGGGTGATGCGATAATTCGCTGCGAAGCACTCTTGTGCACACACTTTTGACTAGACGAATGGCGAGTTCAGCGCTACGCTTGCCCCCGCGACGGAGTTTCGTCGCCGAATGTAAAAACACCCGATCCAAGAGGCCCAGATGGGTTTCCGGCGGATCAGATCGACGGAGAACAGTGTCATGGCACATAAAAAGGGACAGGGTTCAACCAAAAACGGGCGAGACTCCAACCCACAATACCGCGGCGTCAAGCTCTACGGCGGCGAGGTTGCCCAGCCGGGCTCGATCATCATCCGCCAGTGCGGCACCAAGTTCACCCCTGGGTTCGGAGTCCGCATCGCCAAGGACGACACGCTCTACTCGGTGAGCACGGGCAAGGTCGTGTTCCAGAAGAACGGACGCGTCCATGTCGATCCGTTTGAGGCCGACATCGCCCGCCCGCAGTGGTTGCGTGAATATCGGGCTGCCCACACGAACTGATCTCCTGACTGGAAATTGGTCTGAGATGACGAATGATGCCGTCCGCGATTGCGGGCGGTTTTTTCTTGTTAGCAACAATTTGGTACACTCCTTCCATGCTCGAACTTCGTCCAAACTGTGAACTTTGTGATTGTGACTTGTCGCCTTATTCAACAGAGGCAATGATCTGTAGCTTTGAGTGTACTTTTGCCGATCGTGTGTAAAAAGAGAACTCGATGGCAAATGTCCAAACTGCGGCGGTGGGTTCGAGGCGAGACCAAAGAGACCCGCAGATAAATTGGTCTGTTACCCAGCATCGAGCACGAGGACTTTTGCATCATGATTTAGAGTGCAGATCGAATCTTCGCTGTCTGCGTAATCACTTGCTCAAACGCATCAAACCCAAGCTGCGTCGCACCGTCCGACCACGCCTCTTTCGGTTCAGGGTGACACTCGACAAACAACGCATGCACACCGATCGCCGTGGCGGCTTTGGCGAGTTGGAGGGCGCGGTCGGGGCGTCCGCCGGTTTGTTCGCCGCTGCCCGGGAGCTGGGTGGAGTGGGTGACATCGAAGCAGACCGGGGGCGAGCCGAGATTGGAGAAGCCCGAGCAGTCGAGTTCCATCATGTCGGCGATGCCGATGAAGTCGTTGACGAGGCGGTGGTAGCCAAAGAATGTGCCCCGTTCGGTGAGCATGATGTTTTCGCACCCGGCTTCGGTGGCCTTGCGGATTGGTCCGACCATCTCGCCCGGCGAGAGGAACTGCCCCTTCTTGATGTTGAGGGCTTTACCTTGGGCCTTGCATGCCTTGGCCGAGGCAACTACGAGGTCGGTCTGTCGGCACAGAAACGCGGGGATCTGGATCAGATCGACAACGGCGGCGATTGGTTCGGCTTGTTCGGGGGCGTGGATATCGGTGGTGACGGGGACGCCGAGTTCTTGTTTGATGGCGCTGAGGTGTTCGAGCCCTTGCTCGATCCCGATGCCTCTTTTCGAGGAGATCGAGGAACGGTTGGCCTTGTCGAAGCTGGCCTTGAAGATGTAGGGGAGTCCGACCGCTTCGCAGACGGATTTGCAGTGCTTGCCCACTTTCAGCCCGAGTTCGAGCGATTCGATGGTGCACGGGCCTGCGATGATCGCAAGAGGGTGATCTTGACTGATGGTGATTCGGTCAACGGGGCACGAACGGATGGGATCTGGAATCATGGATGAGCGTATGCGGGCGATGGCGATGAGCGGCACGATTGATGGTGGAAAAAGTGCCCGAAAATACCGGTTTTAGGGTGTGGCTTGACTGGATGGAATTACCCATTGTGAGCGCTTTCGTTTGAATATTGGGCGAAATGGACCCGTCTGGCGATCCTCGCTTTCGACTTCGGCGTAAGTTTTAGCAGTTCTAAACAACCCTCTCTGAGATCGTCTCGAGCGATGAGAGTGTCAGATCCGGCATATTGCAACCTGCCGTGCGTTCAACAGAATGATGCTTTCTTGCTCGTCCCGCCAAGTTCCCTCCTTGGCGGGACGATCTCCTTTTGGAGATACCGAGTTTGACAGTTGTACAGTTCACGACAAGGATTCAGGACACAATTTCAATGGTTCTCTCCGGTATCACACCCGGTTTGCGGGCTATGCTCTGTGCACTTCCGGGCGAGTAGCTCAGTTGGCTAGAGCGTTCGCCTTACACGCGAAATGTCGTGGGTTCGAGTCCCTCCTCGCCCATTGCCCGGTGTTTGCAAAGAAGAGCAACGAGTCGCAGGGGTCGGCATAAGTGCCGATCCCGCTTTCGTTTGCGCCTCGGCTTGCCATTGGCTGCTCGTTGGTGCGGCTTGTTGCTGCGCTCGATTTTGCACCAAAAGTGCGCCGGATTCTGCGCCACTATCGGGGCCAGTTTCAGCTTGGGCAGGTTCATTGGAGGCGGTTGTTGATGCGGCTCGGGCATAATCCTCATCACGAACCATGTGGTAGTGGGCTTCGGCGATGGCTTGGGTGTGTCCCATCCATGCTGTGCAGATCGCTGCGGGGTATTGGGCTGCCAGTTCGGTCGCCCGGCTCGCTCGCATCGCATTGAACAGGCGAGGCCATGCGGTCAGCCCGGCGAGGTTGATGATCCGGTTGAGATGCGTGCGGAGATTGGCCGAGGTGTCCCGGTATCGATTAACGACGAACTCCGCCCCCTCGGGTGCCCGGTCGAAGGCATCTTGCAGGATGGTTTGAAGCTCAGGGAACAGGGGCACCATCCGTTCGCCTTTACCCGCGTGTCGCTCGGTCTTGGGGGATCGAACCAGCATCCGGTTTTGATCCCAGTCAATATCACCCCATCGCACGCCGAGGACTTCGGAGGGGCAGCGTAAGCCGCCGAAGCGGGCGAGGGCGATGATGCACCGCCAATCGGCATCAGGAGCCGCCTCGATCAACTTGTGGGAATCCTCGGGGGTGAGATAATACATCCGATCCCGGTTGGTCTGTGCGCCCGCCCTGACTCCCTCAAACGGATTTCTCGGGATCATCGCCCATCGGACGGCTTGCTTGAAGAACATACGGGCAACGGAAACATCACGGGCGATCTTCGCGGGCGCGAACCCTTTGGCTTCGAGTGCTGATCGCCATTTGTCGGCATCGCGTGGCGTGATGGATTCGAGCGGATGGTCTTTGTCGAAGTGTTCGAGGAGCAGGCGTTTGGTTTGGGCGTACCGCGTGCGGGTCGATTCCTTGACGCTCATTGTGTCGAAGTATTCATCGAGCAGAATATCGAGCGTATGGACGATGGCGGATGCCCTTGGCTTGGCAAGCCCAGCCAGTATCAGTTTGGCATATGTGTCCTGGAAGATCGGTAAGCCATTCGGCGGTCTGTGGATTGATCGGCGTGTTGAGTCTGACCGAATCTAACAGCGATTCCACTCGCACCTTGAACGCTTGGGCTGCCTTGACATTGATCTTGCCGAGCCGAATCGTGCGTCGATCGCCTTTAGCAAACATGAACTGGATGCGTTTGGAGCCGTTTTTGTCGCGTATGAGTGAGGACATTGGTGCCTCCCTTTCTGGTCATAGTGTATAGTATTTGAGTGGTCCTCTTGCTGATTTTTCTCGGAGAAGTGATTCATCCGCGAGGGAAACTGGATTGCTCAAAATCACATACACCGCCATTGACCGCCACATCTACCCCTATGGCGGAGTTGGCGGCCTTTGGTTCATCTTGGCGGTCTATGGTGGGCATTACCCACATCCAACGCCCCCCATTTGCAAATCCTTCGCGGGTTGCGGTTGCTCTGGTTCGCTTCTTGGCGCGCTCGATTGTGCGCCGATCGCCTTTGGCGAGCATGACCAGGATGCGCTTTGAGCTGCCCCTGTCGCGTATGAGTGATGTCATTATTTTTTGCCTTCTGTTGTCGCGTGTGTCAGAGACTTCGCCGATTTTCGAGCTTTATCCTCTTCATGGGCGAACACCAGCCGCATTCGTGTCAACCGATCGGCTCTGGTTTGCTTTGGTGCGTCAAATCGGTTTGCCCACGGGCGGAGGTCGTTCGGGTTGTATCTTGGCATCGACCCGCCGCCCTCTGGGTGGCGTGGGCGGGCGATGCCGTTGGTTTTCTTTTCTTGGGGTATTGGGGATACTTGATCCTGTGCAGTGGGCTGCACAATTGCCGTCGCTCCACTGCACCCTTGTTGGTTGATTTAGAGGTGTTGTTTTCAGGGTTTGATTCGAGATTTTCAGCTTTGGCGAGTGCTTGATTTCGGAGGGTATCCAGATCGAGCCGCCAAATATTGATTCGGCCTTTCCCGTTTTCATATCGCCCGCCCCCGCCTCGCTCTTTGAGAATCACACAGGTTTGTTCGAGTGAATGAATCCGGTTGATCGTCGCACGCCTTTGCAAACCCAGCGAGTTAGCCAGGCGTTGTATGCCCATCTTGATTCTCAAATCATGCCGATAGAGTCCGTCGGCCATTGCCAAGAGCGTGGATCGCTGATACCGATCAAGGGTGGATGCGGCAACCAGCCCTCGAAGTTCATGGTCAGTGAGCAAGGGCGGGGCTTTGCGTTGCTTACCCATCGTCTGAACCCTCCACATGATCGACGACCACCCACACGGCTGCGGGGCATCCCCGTTGGGTCAGTCGTCGATTTCCTGTATCTCGGATCAAGCCCAGCTTCACAAGCTCGCCGCGCCGGGGGGAATAACTGGCTGCGAATATGCCGAGTTGAGTTTCTCCCTCATCGTCGGTGAGTCCATGCGCCCCGCTTGCCGAGATCGCCCGATAGATTCGTGCCCGTTGATTGGGCGTGCGGGCAGCGAGCATCTTGGCGGCCACTTCCGAGGTGCCTTTGGGGGCGTTGTGTCGGTAGGGCGGCTGCATGTTTGGGTTTGATTGTGTATGCTGCGGGTGTTGTGAGTTTTCGGCATCGCCACCACTGGCAGGTGTGGGCGTGCCATTTCCAAATAGATCATTCTGCATCGGTCTGCCCTCCCTTGCGGGCGATAAACGCATGTAACTCGGCAACCGGGATCAGCACGATTCGATCAAGCTTGAATGATCCGATCTGCCCGGATTTGAGTAGGCTGTGGAGCGCCCGCTCGGATATGCCAAGGGCTTTGGCGGCTTCCCGCTTGCGGAGAGTGAGCCGAAGTTCGGGGTGTGGCATGTGGGGCTGGGTGCTATTCATCTCGCACCTCCTTGCCGCTAGTAGTAGCTTGCTCTGCAAGGGCAGTCCGGACAGCACTCGGGTTGTACCTGATCTGCTTTCCTGCACGCAGGTACGGAATCCTACCCGCTTTGGTTTCACGATGGAGAAATGCCCTAGAGACTTTTAGCTGGCGAGCAAGAATCTCTATAGGCACGATGTCAGATTGTCGCATTTGATATTTCACGCCCACAGCATTACCTGAGATACTGGCGAGAAATAATCGCTTTCAAAGTATGCGGGCTACCACGAGGGCTAGCCCGCATGCTGCGGGCTAAGTGCGGGCTGAATCATCTACAATATCCCCAATCGACAGTCGCCATGCTCTTGCAATCTGAGAACCATCTTGAAACGAACCTCTCTCGGCTGCATCAGCAAGCTTGCGAATATCTCTGTCCGAATATTTGAAATGCTGTCCAGCAGTACCAGTAGGGCCCGCAACTTCCGATGCTGTCCTGATTTTACGAAAAGTTGTTTCGCCGCATCTCAACCCTATTTCCTGAGCTTCATCACGAAGTTCCTTAGCTGAATATCCGCCAGGTTTACTGAGGATTTTGTTTGACACCTGGTTGGGAGATTTCTTCGTATCATTGTCCATCGCATCTTCTGATCTTGGGACTGGTAGAGATGAAGACAAATCAATCGAATCCCCAAATGCACGAATCGTCGATCCCAAAAAGGCAATCTCATCATCTAGCTCTAGTTCATCCCAACTCAAATGCCACCGTTGCCCTCGATCACCATGCACATCGGTACGCTCGTAAGGCCTCGTATTCTGAACAAACTGAGTCAAGCGATCCCTTAAGCTAGGGTCGAAATGAGGCAATACAACTACGCCAATGTCGCTGGAAATCTTGTTCAAGATTCGATTAACTTCATCGCGTGATGATCGTTTAGTAGAAAGAAAATGGTCGTCAATAGTTGACCATCCTTTGAGAACCCACTTGCCTTTGATCGAATCACCCTCTTGCCAATCATCTCGGATCATTGGTAGCATGTTGGCAATGCTGTAGCACGCCGATCGTATCGTTTGGGGATCAGAAAAGAACGGGGTGATTTCATATGGTGAAATACGGCCTTCACCTG
>Ga0316206_1002291_pt1 | contig 13369 bp, 31 predicted proteins | sample 6monthpyrite_MG_FD_204942 | JGI IMG/M metagenome (GOLD analysis project Ga0316206, IMG submission 204942) | Microbial mat bacterial communities from mineral coupon in-situ incubated in ocean water Damariscotta River, Maine, United States -... | ecosystem: Environmental > Aquatic > Marine >...
ACCTTTTCAGATTCAAACTTGCCCTTAATATTAGCATGAAAAAATTTGCTAACAGATTTTGCATCAATTAGATCATTATATGTTTTCTTACTAACTTTACTAAATTTATATACACCACCATCTTTGAACTCAATATACAGTAATTTCTTTGCAGCTTTATAACCAAACTTGGAAATATTGCTGCTTTTAGCTTCAATCATTATCTTGGGTAAAGTTTCATTTTTCATAGCTTTAACTTTCATAATATGTTTAAGAAAAAACTGTTTTTTGTTTTTATAGGGGAACAGAAAACCCTATTGATCATTTGGGTGATCATCCCCTTCTGGATACGTGCCAGAGTCACCTAATAACGCTTCATAGCCTTTAACAACGTCTATGTGCTTCAAAGCTCCACGCTTTCGCTTGGATTTTGGGAAGTTTAACGACATTCCAGGTCGTACGCAGTTACGCAGTAACCTGTAGAATCTCACTTGGCTTTGCCACTTTTATTTCTGGCTTAGGTTTTCCAAATAATACCTTTTTTGCATTATATATTCGCATGATTGAATCATCATCGAATTGAATAATGTAATAACAATCATCACCAGGGCCGCGAGAATCTTTATGACCTATGACCTTCACCTTACCAAGAGATGATGTATCTTTTGTTTTTGGTAAGGGTGTTTTTTTAAGCTCAAAGATATAATCATCGCTATCTTCAAGCCTTACTATTTCCTGTATCATATTCATGATTAAAGCACTTTCAAGTTTCCTGCACAGAGCTTGCCTCTATTTTCACATATATCATAGGAAAGGCCTTGCCCCTCTACCATATTATGCAAATCAGCTTTCTGCACTTCCGTTACATGAACAAAAACATCTTTTGTTCCATCATCAGGCTCAATAAATCCATAACCTTTTTCAGTATTGAACCATTTTAATTTTCCAGTTTGGTTATTCATAGCAATTCCTTTAAGTAAATTAAGCGTAGGATCATGGCTTCTTCGCTGCGTGTTTGCGCTGGATCAGCTCCCCTACATAATATTGCTATCAGATTCGCCAATAATCACAAAGGCATAACTGTTTGCAAACCAACGGCTTGTGAATAAAGATCAAGCAATGTTTCCTCTTCACTACGCTTTTCACTATCCATTTTACGCAGTTTTACAATTTTACGCATGGTTTTAACATCAAAGCCCACACCCTTTGCCTCTGCATATACCTCCTTAATATCCTCCATAATGGCAGATTTTTCTTGCTCTAAACGCTCTATACGCTCCACAAAGGATAAAAGACGCGCACCAGCAACGCCACCAACATCTTTGGTATTGTCTTGTGGATCTTTACTTATAACCTGCTTACATTTTTCCTTGGCGTGGTTACTGATATTAAGGCTTTCAATCCCCTGCTCTGTGTCCAATGACTCTATACCTGCAAATTCCTTAGCTTTGTCTAATATATACTTAGGGCTTGCTCCTGTTTCGTTAGCTATACTAAATATTTTTTTAGACAAAGCTAATAATTTCCTAGCCTTGGCTGTGGCAATTCTTTTACCATCTTCATCAGGCTTAGAAACAATATCAAGCTGCTCAAGCTGCTCAATGATTAAGGCTGCTCTATTGTAACCAATTTTCAAACTCCTTTGCAAAAAGGAAGTGCTGATCTTATCATGTTCTAAAGTTATTTTTACAGCATGACATAATAATGGATCTTCTTTCATGATCCCCTCTTTTATTCCTGCCATTTCTGATAATGCACCCATCATAACTTTTCCTTTCTTAGGTTAAATTTATTTATTATCTACAATCCAGTTGTTTAATTCTAAAGAGCAACTATCATTTCTTGACCTTGCATGGCGTAAAATCTCCTCTAATTTACACCAGTCAATTTCTTTTAAAACAGGCTCACGATCAAGCTCTTTTAAAATAACAATAGAGCCAGCTCGATGCTCTGATTTTTCTATATATCCCTTTTTGACTAAAACCATAATAAGGCCATGTATTATGCTCTTACTTTTAATATTCATAAATGAGGCCATAACTTGATAAGAAGGACAAATCCCACCACCAATTATGCTTGCATGAATAAAGTTAAACAGCTCTCTTTGTCGTGCTGATAAGCCTGTTTCTGAATATCTATGATTTATAGCCATAATAATTCCCTTAACTGTATGCCACAAAAATTGCAAGCTGTAGCCCTATAAGCAGAAACCACAATAACCAATATTTGTTATTATCTTCTTCATCTTTGTTTTTCATTACATCTCCATAAGCTCATTGTAATCAAACTTTTCACCGAGGCATTCTCTAATACTTACAGATTCGCCCTCAAACTCTTTAAAATTACCATTGTAAATTAAGGCATATTTATGCACTTTAAGCTCACCACGAACAAAGCTCACTCCAAATGGTGTAATGCGCCAATATCCTGAATGCTTTTTTCCTGACTGTCCATCGTCATGAGGCTTTGCTTTAATGAATCCCCAATATCTAAGCTTGGCAAAATCACCGCCACCAGTTTTTCTTTTACTGGAAACTTCGGAAACATGAAAATAATCATCTACTGAAAAGTTGTTATAGGCCTCAATAAGCATTTTGGCCATAATATTAGTAATGCTGCGCCGATAAACCTTTACATACTGATCACAGCAAGGACAGAACTTGCCACCATTAATGGCTGCTATCATTGTACTTTTTCTTAACTCGGTTATCATTGCATCTTGGAATAGATCAGCCATTAGATTAACTCCTTACTTGTTGCCAACCACTCTGGCATAGAAACTTCACAGCAATCACCGCTTACGTTAGTAACCTCTATCTGACTTAGAGGAAGCCATATCCATACCTCACCTTCATTGCCATCTCTATCCTCTTCATAATCACCTTGAAAAAAAGCCTGAGCTAAACCACTTGGGCTTAAGTCTCTTTTCTCAAGTATAACATCAACAATGTTTGATTTTCCTGTAGTCACTACCTCTTCCTTTTCCTCTGCTTTGCGCTTTAAAAACGCTCTGGCCTCGGTCTTTGCCTCCATCAGGGCTTTACCATCCATTATCCTGTATGATTGACTAAGGCGATTTTTAATGTCTTTAGGTAAACATCCAAAACATATCTTGCAAAAAGGGTACTTAATACCTATACGCTCCTCGCATCCATGTCCTGAACATTCCTTTTTCACATTACTCATACAATCAAGCCTACATAAAACAATACGCACATAAATATTGTCATTGCAATTCCAGCACTACGATCAAAATTTTTATCAAGCCTTTCGTAATATCGCTTTTCAAGATATTCATTCGCTGCTTTGCAGGCTGCTCTTTGCTTATCATCCACAATATGAAACTCCCACATCAAAATCATTAAGAATATCTTTTGATTGACCACATAGACCAACACCAACAAGATGAATTGCTATCGCCATGTTACGTGGACTAATATCATCACCCCATATTTTAAGTTGATCTGTGATTGTTGTATCGACAACCTTATTAAGATGTTCAATAAAATCAAGGTTAAGCTGAACCTCATGGCCTGTCATTTTATCCTGTTCAATAAAAACCTTCTTAAGATCATCAGCGTTTTCTATTACATAAGTTTTTCGCATTGTTTTTCCTTTCGTTGCTGTGAACAATATATGAAATTGCTCAATTATTGTCAACATATAAAATCGTTCTATTTGAATTTATCTATTTGATTGCCCCATTGATCCCAACCAGTGCGCTTTTGACGTGCAAATAATTCAAGATAAGGCCCAGCGAATAATGCTTCTATATTATCATATTGTTGATCTGGCTTTCTGGAATGCTCACGTCTTTTGGCAATTATAAAATCACGAACACTAGCGGATATACGTTTAGGACTGCCCCTAGTGGCCATTAAACATGGCTCAAGGTTTTTTCTTGTTCCATAGCCACCGCCAAAAGCATATTTTTTTGTTTCTTCATTATATTTGATCCATTCCCATGCCAAGCCCTTATACTCAAAGCCCCACTCATCTATCACGCGCAAAGCATCTTTAATCATAGGCCATGTAGCCCAAATAAATAAAACACAATCATCTTCTGCGGCAAATTCTACTGGAATAGAACATATATCTTTTGTTTCCATACAATCATAATGGCGCTGCGGGCTTTTGCCTTCACCCTTTTTTGAATAGGCTTTAAACTTCCAAGGTGGATCTGCTAATATTACGCCATATTTTAAGCTTGGGAATTTCATTATTTATGTCCGAAAAAGTTATATTTGTTAAATATTCTACGAATACAATAAGACCTAACATATGATATAGCTGTAAAAACAAGACTTATCATTGTTGCGTCTTTAATTGTCACGTCATAACCAAATGCAGGCAAAACAATAATATTTGAAATGAATCCTATAGTGATTCCTATAGCAATATTAGTTGCTGATTCTGCATGTGAACCTTTTTTACTTTGCATTATATATCCAATCTTTCAAACATTTCTATTCTTTCACCAATCCAACGCATAACTGGAACAGCCATACTATTTCCCATTGCTTTATATCGTGGTCCATCTGGACAATCCGCTGCGCCTTTCCCTCGCCATGGTATTTTAGTGTAATAATCATCCAAGCCTTTGCGCAATCCAGCGATTGAGAAGCTTTGACATGGTGTGCCGCCGACAAGAAGCTTAATTGATCTTTCATTAAATACCTCATTTTCTAATATTTGTGTCATATCATGAAGATTTGGCACTTCTGGATAATGATAGTTTAATACTGCACTTGGGAATTTATCAAATTCACAAAACCATGCAGGTTTCCAGCCCAATCCATGCCATGCAACCGTTGCAGCTTCTACACCAGAACATACAGAGCCATAAATCAAAACTTCACCCCATGCTTGGCCATGATCTGTATCCACTGTGTTAGGGCATCATTGGCATCAACCGCCTCGATAATATAATAAGGAAAATCCATATAAGTTGCCCTATCCTCAAATTTGATCTGAGACTCTAGTAAATCCTCACCATCTGCTTTCAACTCAATAAATAGACATAAAGGATAATCGTGCTTTGTATTTGGTGGTATCAATACAGTTAAATCGGCAACACCTGCCATAACCCCCATGCTTTTGAATATGCCCGCTTCCGCTTTTGATCTGCCTCCACCGTTAGGTGTATGGTAAATCATAAAGGTTCTATATTTTTCAATCTCCATAAGCCTGCGAGCAAAATTCATAATACCTATCTGCAATAACTGCTCAGGTCTTTTTATTCTTTTCTTTGCTTTTGGGTGGGTGTATTGGCTGTTTGGCTTTTTCATTTTTGCTCCATTTCTAATCTACACAACATATCACAAGACATTGGAGGCTCTTCTTCATAACGACCAGCATCAGGATCTAGTTCATCAAGATAAATTGGTTTACGCTCTTTATCTCCTGCATAGCTTTTGCATATTGCCGCCCCTATTTTTCTCTCAACTTTTGCCATCCGCTCAAAAATCTCTGGAAAATCTTTTCTTATTTTGTTCCAGTATCCCATTTGCCCTTTGACACAGCCAATACAATTATTGTGACCATAACCAGCCTTTTGCATCTGCGCTAGAAATATCTTTATCAATCAGTGGACAATATAACTTTACCTCTGGATTATTCTCCATAAACTTTTCTGCACGATCTTTTTCATGTCTGTCATAACCAAAAACCTGAATATCATCAAAGTCCTCATATTTTTGGCGTAAAGATTTCTTAAGCTCTAAAGTACATCGCGCACCATCAACACCGACAAGCCAGCCTGTTTTATCGAATACCTCCCATATATCTTTATATTTTTTAGACTTTAATATTTCTATGGGTTTATTTACTTGTCTGGTAAAATTATTAAGAAAAACTTGACTACTAGGATGCTCACTACCTGTATCACAATAAACCACATGGGTATTATCTCTTGGGTGATCTCTCAATGTAAGATATGTTGCCATTGCACTTGTAGCGCCACAACTAAACCAGCAAACTATCCTATCGTTTGCAAAATCATACTTTCTGTTTGGAACTCTCATAAATTCCCCTCATCAGTATAATTATCATAATTCAGATCACCGCCACCCTTTGCCTTTGCAAAGCCCATATTTGTTTTACAGAAGGAACAATGCTGGCCATCATACTCAGACTGAGATAGTTGCTTTTGGCAATCAGGGCAGTCCTCTAACTTCTCTGGAATCACTATATTTTTCTCCTATCAATATATTATATATTATATTTAAAAGGTTTTAGTTGTATGTAGGTGAAAGGATAACTTGGCCTTTTTACCTATAAAAACAATACTGGCCTTAACTTACAACCCTGTGAGTAACAGCGTATAACTCTTTATAAGTGGTGTATAAACACCCTGATTATCCACACCAAAGTTACTCACAAAAATGCACACAAATTTACACAGCAATAATACACAAGTTATACACCTGCCTTTTCAAAGGCTTTGTTAATCTCTTCAAAAAGCTCAGCAGAAGGAACTCTCTTCTCATTAAGAAGGCGCGACATATAGGTATGCTCTAATGAATTTTCTTCACAAAAAGCTCTAATCGACTTGCCTTTTTTTCTTAACTTAATAAACTTCTTCTTCCAATGCCTCTTAATATAGGCCGCACGCTTCTTACGATCCTTCAAATCTTGTATCTTGTCGTCAATATCTTTCATATCTTCTCCATAATCTAAATCCAATAATAATAAAATTTAACACATATTGTCAACGAAAATTATTGACAGTATTTTTATTCTGTTATAAATTAAAGTTGCAACGAAAGGAAATACAATGCAACAAAATTACATTTACCGTGGCGAAACTACTCAGACCTTTGATCTGATAGAGGATAGCCAGTCATTACCATCTCGTGATGATGTTCAAGAATCATTGGCACGCATGGAAACTATGATAGAAGATATGCACACCATAATGATAATGGGGAGAACATCTCATGTCAGAGGATGATGAATACATTGAAAAAATGTTTGCTATAAATACCGCTCCTGAAACTCCACGTAAAAGACCAACCAAAATATGCTTTGGCTGTGGCTTAGAGTTTAGCGGTAGTGGAAATACATGCAACACAACATGCACACGTGAATTTTATGAGTAAGGAATTGATAATGTATAAAGCTAACAAGCCTAGCAATGATAATGCTATTGAGCGCCATATATCTGAATTAAAGGCTACAATTATGACCTGCCTTTTAAATGATATTAACGAATTATTTAAGGATATAAGGCTTTTAGATGAAGATAGCGCCATAGATGTTTTAGAGCATTTATATGGTGAGCAGGAAAAGACTGTAAAGTATTTCAAAGCTAAGATGAATTTCAACAAACTAACACAACAGGAGAATCCACTATGGAACGAGAACAGTCAGGACAGCTAATAAAAATTGAGAATGAACTGGTACAATATGAACCAGTGACAGCGCTTACGCTCTTCAAGGAGGACGGTACAAAAGACCTTCTGGATAAGATAGAAAAAGTAATTAAGGATTTTGAGCCTGATTTTTCTACCGTAGCAAGTAGAGCTAAAATAAAGTCATTGTCTGCAAAAGTATCAAAAACAAAAACCTTTCTTGAAAAAGAGGGAAAGAAGCTTAAGCAATCGCTTGAGGAGGAGATTGCACCAACGCTTGAAAAAATATCAGCCATTGATAAAGAGCGCTCTGCAATGAAGAAAAGGTGTGATTCTCTACGTGACTTAGCAAGAAAGCCTTTGGATGATTGGGAGGCTAAAGAACAGGCAAGAAAAGACAAATTGGATAAGCGCCTATTTGATCTTGAGCAAATGGATAAATTTCAGGGAGGGGCAATGCTTCCATCTGATGAGATTCAGGCAAGGATTGAAGAAGCTGAAAATATTGAGCTTGATGGTACATGGGAAGAATACGCACAGCCAGCATCTCAAACAAAAGAGCGTGTATTAAAGAATCTTAAAGAATCTCTGATCATTCAAAAACAATATGAAGATCAGCAGGCGGTAATTAAAAAGCTTGAAGATGAAAAGGCAGAGCGTGAGGCAGAGATTGCCAAGGAAAAATCTGATCAGGCTGCTAAGGATAAAGCCGCCATTGGTGCGCAAAAAGCTATAGATGATGCCAAAGCGGAAACGGTGCGCGCTCAGGCACAAGCTGATAATGCTGCACAAGCTGAACGTGATAAAATTGCCTTTGAAAAGCTTGAGCAAGAAAAAGCTGCAAAAGAGCGTGAGGCAGACAAGTCTCATCGTGCAAAGATAAACCGTGAGGCTAGAGATGCCATAATGAAAGAAGCTGGAATTGATAGTGTTGCTGCAATTCGGGTGCTAACCGCCATTGTTAATGGTAAAGTTCCTCACACAAAGGTTATGTATTGAGTTTATGGGGCTGCGATGTGGAAGGACACATATTAGGTGATGGCACACACAGCCATTTATCAGGTATCAATTCCTGTTAGCCCCACCCTAATTTTAACTAAACAGAAAGAAAATAATATGACTGATAAAAATATTGTAACAGTGGAAATAGACGTAAACGATCTAATACTTAAAAAAGACCGTGTGCAGGTATTAGAACAGGCCATAAGAAATAATATAAACGTTTCATCTTTTGTAAGAAACGTAGCTGAGGATATGGTTAAAAAATATCTAAGTGAGGCTGTTACAAAAGAGTTATCTGATAAAATTGAAGCTCTTATTCTAAAAAACTATGGGACAGAAAAACAACTTGAATCTTTTATATTAAAAAATTCTTATAGTGTTAATCAACAGATTATAAAAATAATGCAAAATAAAAGCAGTATTTTAGAAAGTGCTATAATGAAATCCATGTTAGAAGATGGGTTTCAAAGTAAAGTTGCTGAACAAGTTAGGAATACTTTAGAGAGCCAAATATTAAAATCAATAAAATCCAATAATAATAATTGTTGTGAATGTGAATGTGATTATGACGAATAAAATAATGGAGTTAATAAAGTTAGAATGTTTGAGGCACGAGGTTTAGCACCACCAATGCACGAGCCAACAGACACGCCTTACGATAAGCTCAAAGATATTCCTTTTGAATTTATTCTTGATGGTTATACCGCCACGCTTCTTGATAACGATATAAGCCTCAAAAAAGAATCAGATGATCTTAGGCATTGTATATACCGTACATATAGCAATCGTATTAAAGATGCTCAATATTTGGCTTACCATATTACAGGTGAAGGCTGTGGCAAAAGCGGTGTTACTTGTGGCCTTAAGGTTAATAACTGCAATACCTTTTTGTTCAACATTAGCCCTCAAGGTGATCCACCTGAGTATAGAGATCCCTCACCATCATCACGCTGGCTACACGATATGACACGAGGTAGAGCCAATAGCATTCCAGATAGCGATGATCTCACAAGTTTTATAATCAAGCTTGTTAATCACGTGAATAAAAGTGTTGACACTGTTTGAGCAATTTCATATATTGTTCACAGCAACGAAAGGAAAGATAATGGCAGGACATAAATTTATAACACCACCATTAGTTAAGCATTTATCTAAGATTGAGCAAAATAGATTAAATTACTTAAAGAAACAAAAGAGAAATAATCGCATAAGATTATTTATTGCCCTTATTTCATTTGTATTTTTATTTTGGTTTTCATTGCTTATGCTTGCAACGCATTAGGAGGGGATATGAGTAATCTTAATCCGTGGCCATGGAAAACACCTGAATGCGGCATATATTTTAATATGTCATTTGAGGATTATCTTGCGATACCATGCCTGCAATCATCATCTATCAAGAACCTGCTTAAAAGCCCCACATTATTTTGGGCTAAGAGCTGGATGAATCCATTACGTGAGGACTTCTCAAAGGACACACAAGCCTATGCCGATGGTCGTGCCTACCATACACGCATCTTAGAGGGCAAAGCACGCTTTTATGAGCTATATGCGCCTGATTATGAAGATGATACATCAGATGAAACTATTATTAGAACCACAGCCGATATAAAGAAAGCGTTAAAACTTGCAGGCCAACCAACAACTATAAGCACTAAAGCAGAAAGCTCTGCACGCTTATTATCTGTAAAGCCGCACGCACGCATCTTAGAGGTTATGAAGGCAAAACATAGAGCGCAATATCCTGATGATGTTGAATTTTTGGCGGCAGAAACAGTGCGTTATATTGAGTACAGCGCCAAAATGATTGAATGCAGCAACCATCTTAATAAATATTTTGCTGGTGGCTATCCAGAGGTAAGTATAATTTATGATGATCCTATCCTTGGAGTGCGCGTAAAAGTGCGCGTTGATTATCTTAAAATATCACCAGGATGTGATCTTAAATCATTTGCAAACCAATTTGATGAGCCTGTAATGAAGGCAGTAAAAAAAGAGATAGATAGAAGGCTATACCAAGTACAATCACGCCTTTATGTTCATGCTATAAACATAGCCAAAGGCTTTATGGCCGAAGGTAAGGTGTTTGGTGCAGATAATGTAGATAAAGACTGGCTTAAGCTATTCAGTGAAACTCCATGTGAAGAGTTTTGGTTTTGCTTTGTGCAAAAAGGAATAGCACCAGTCACCAAAGGGATTAAACAATCTCTTCGTGATAAAAGTTTTGATGATTCATTTAATGAATATCTAGTATCCGCAGCTAATATCTTTAAAACGAACTATCAAAAATTTGGCGAAGGCTTCTGGATAGATGATGAGCCAGATGAATATCTCAGCAACAACGAACTATATGGAATATAAAAATGGAACATAAAATAACCGTACTTGATTCTAAGAATAGGTTTCACATCTTTACTGGTGATGATATTCAGTTTTACACCGATAATCAAGGTTGTGAAATTATTGACTTTTCCGAAGATAACAACAAAACACTTGCTCACTTCGCGCATTATGAATGGGTAAAACGTGGTATTATTGAGGAAAGCAAACCGAAAAGCAGTGAAAGAGTAACAAGGGAAGAGCCACAACCAAAGCAAGTCGAGCCTGAAATTGATAGATTTACAGAGCAGGACATTGCCAGCCGTGACAACGCACCCCTTGATCACAACGATCTTGCACCTGAGCATAGGCAGCAAGAGGAAAGTCCTGTTATCGAAGAGGAAGTGGTAAAGGAAAATCCTGAGCCAGAAATAATGGATACGCCTCCTTGCGAAACATGCGGAGGATATGGAACTATTCAAGATACGGATTCAGATGATCCACTTGATACTGTAATGTGTCCAGATTGTTAAACATTAATACCAACCAAAACATAAAAGGAAAAAGAAACATGCCAAGAATTACAAGCCTATCATCAACACCTTTGGACATTATCCTAGCACTCTGTGACGGTAATCCAGGAGCTGCCACAGTATGCAGAAAAGTTATGGAACAAACACCCATAACAGATCCACAAAATTCACTAGGGGGTATAGGTGTTATCCTTGGATTTGATACAAATGAAATATATGGCCCTGATATATGGGTTTTATATAAAGACGTATGCCATATGAATATAATATATCTTTTAGCCGTTATGCGCTCAGTACAGTTAGGGCATAATACTCTAAGCTGGCTTAAGAACCAAATTGCAGAACGTAAGTCTGTAGATTGTGAGGAAATACTTAAAAATGTTATGAATCAGTTATCTGAATTTAACCGCAATGAAGAACTTGCAGCATAAGGCTACTTGCAAAAAATCTGATATACAGATAAGATAAATAACAATGTGGAAAGAACTTGCTCACCCAGAACCTTTCGTTGCACACATTGTCAGGGAGGCTCTCTTTTGAGCCTCCTTTTACTTTGGTGGAGATGTTTTGATTGAGTTATGTAGTGCTATCTTTACGTGCAGCCTGATCTGCAACCGCCTGATCCATATCATCAATAGCTTTATCAAGTGATGCACCATAAACAGTAGCAAGCTCTTTAAGCTCTTCTTCTGATAAACCTTTATCCATAACAACATTAAGCATTTCAGAGCCATATTTTATTATAGATAGGGCTAAGCTCAAGCTAACCGTGATAGTTTCCTTATTTTCAAGAATATCATTAAGAATTTCTTCTGCTTTATTGCTCATTGTTTTCAATTCCTGTCACTAAAGAGTTTACATTATCCAAAATTTTGAATGCTTCCTTCTTATCAACAGCACATAGAGGAAGCGCCTTACTGGTAAGAGAGCTCGCAGTTTTAACTATTTTTGCTGCATTTTCATTATCACCAAGACTTGCCAAATCATTCTTAGCCGAAGCATTAACCGATTTTGCAACCTCAGTTAGCGTAAGCCTTGTTAGGGCTACAGTCTTATAACAGCTTTTAGGTTGTATAATTCCAGCACAGCCAGAGATAAGCAAAACACTAGCAAGTAGGGTGAATTTTTTAATCATTATATTTAACCTTTTTTTCAATAACCTTGATTTCTTCGTTCTTCTTCTTCTTCTGCAAATACGATAATGCACTTGCTATAAATAATAATATTACACTAAGAATGCTTTCGGTATTCTCAAGCAAGCTTGTTAAAGTATCCTCGGATATACCGTATTTGGTTATAGCAACTCCCATGGCTATACCACCAGCATAAGAAACTCCCTGTCTAAATACTAACCCACCAACTTCTTTACGTTTAGCCATTATATTTCCTTGTAATAAAATTAAATAACCTCGATAACCAGCTTATCTTAATAACTATGTCATTGTCAATTTGGTGGATCGGGCGCACAGAGGTAAGAACATCTTTAACCTCTTCTATACTTAGCCTTGCATGATTAACACCATCAGGATAATAACTACTACCTTTGGGAAGCCAGACATTAACCAGCTTGCCGTTCTTCTTAACACGCTTATTCATGCCTTTTGGAACTGGAAATGAAGCCCATTCCTTAGAAAGCTCAATCATGAACTTATCTATACTTAATTTACCATCTAAAAATTCTTGATAACCTCTATCATTAAGCAATTTAAGAGCCATTCTATCCTGCATATCCTTATCAAATAATTCTGTACCTTCCAGCTTCATAAGCCTTTTAAGGCCAATCAGGGTTTTGCGAATTATTTGATATTTACCAGATGCAGAGAATCCAGATCCTTTTTTTATTTGCCAATGTTGCCAATCAATAACCTCATTTATTGTCATAGAAGTTAAGCCATGCCTGCCACCACCAAAGATTATATTATAATCACCGTGAGTACCCTCACCTTTGGATAGTAAATCAAATATGAGATCATTCATTTTTATCCTTTCTAAGCAGCTATCTCAGCTACTACTACTAATTTCCAGTTGGCGTTTGTGAAAGCTTCCACTGCACCTGTAGTAAAACTACCAGCATTGAACACACTAGCATCACTGGAATACCTAATGTTTATTTCCGTAGTGTTAAGTACAGCCATACTGTAATGATTATTCCCTAAAGAGGACATGTTAAAATCTATAGGTACG
>Ga0316206_1002292_pt1 | contig 13350 bp, 12 predicted proteins | sample 6monthpyrite_MG_FD_204942 | JGI IMG/M metagenome (GOLD analysis project Ga0316206, IMG submission 204942) | Microbial mat bacterial communities from mineral coupon in-situ incubated in ocean water Damariscotta River, Maine, United States -... | ecosystem: Environmental > Aquatic > Marine >...
AAAACTTTCGGTCACTGGTTTGGACGGTCGATAAGTAATGCTGTAATGGAAAAGCATAATATTAAACGTGCCGATCGCTTAATCGGCAATCCGTTTTTAAACCAGGAGCGTAGTGTATTTTATACCGCAATGGCCGAATGAATTCTCGGTACTCAAAAGCAACCTGCTATTTTAGTGAATTGGTCTGACTTAAGTGTGGATGGTGGCTTCCATTTGTTACGGGCTTCTTTACCTGTTGGTAGAAAAGGGGGCGGTGAATGAGGTATGCCCTTTTTGTCGTTTTCCCACTCTAATTACTCACCTTCTAATTGACATTAATCAATTAATGTTTAATTTTTTATTTTGAATATTATTAAGTTGGTATATATAGGCTATCAATATGGTGAAGGATGAAAAAATTATTTTGTTTAGGGTCTGCATATAAAAATACTAAAGTGAAAAGGATGTTTTATTTGTTATCTCATAATATTTAATATTTTAAAAAACTAATGTTAGTTAATAGTTAATAATTATTTTGTGTTTTTTATACAGAGTTTTATTCCTCATGTGATTAGTTTTGTTGTATTCCGCAACTGTTTAATTCATCTCAAGTGTCATATAAACATGTTATTTCCGCTGCAGGTGATGACAGTGGGATGATTTATGCGGCCTGGATAGATGGAAGTTACGTTAGATTCTCAAAAGCGAAAATGGGGTTACGTCTTGGAACGCCAACGAGTCCTATTACTGCAACGATAGGTGGGATTAATCCAAGGATTGGTCTGGCTTCATTGAATGGACCTGTTTATCTTGCATTTGCGGGGGAGGAGAGTGGTGTAAAAGGTGTTTACTTTTCTAGAAGTATTAACTCAGGTTCGACTTTTGAGGCTTCCAAAAATTTATCAACGATTAATGAGCACCATAGAGGAACATTTGTAGCGGCCTCAGGTTCAAATGTAAATGTAGCCTGGATACGTGAGTCACGTTATCCAGATCCATCTTTTGACTCGATATATGTGGCTTCGAGTACAGATCGAGGACAAAATTTTTCACCGCCAATAGATTTAAGTGGACAAATTGATTTTGGATCAGAAGTTAAAGTTGGGGTGTATCAGAATAATGTGTATGTACTATGGTGCCAACCAAATACAGCGACGGGGCGGGGGATACTTAAATTAAGTCGTAGTACAAATAGTGGTGCTAGCTTTAGTAGTCCTATTCAGGTCACTGCATCAGCGTATTTATGTGTCAATATGGACTTTATGGTTAACCAGGATAATTTATATATAACTTGGGTAGATGGATTATCTTCAACAAATAATGATTTATATTTTAGGGCTAGCCATGATAAAGGCGCAACCTTTACCGCTATTCAAAATATCTCAAATAAAAACAAAAGGGCAACGCATGCCAAGTTAGCAGCGTCGGGTAGTAACGTTTATCTAGTTTGGGTGCAGCGAGGCGATGCATCAAGTGGCATTGGCACCGTTGGGAATATAAATTTTTCACGTAGCACTAACAATGGTGCAAACTTTTCTTCCGCAATAAAGATTCCGGGGGCATCTCCTACACATGATTCTACACTTCCAGATATATCTGTAAACGGAGGATATATACACATAGCCTGGTCTGAACCTGATGCTTATGGACAGTCATATGACACGTATTACACTCGGTCAAGTGATAATGGTAGTACCTTTAAGCCTTCAAGTCAGTTGCCTCCAGGACCAAGTACGAGTATAGGAGATTTAGATGTGAAGCTTGCCTCCAGAGGAATTAGTGTTTATGCATTATGGGTTCGAAGTATTGCTGGGGGCTCTACGAGTGAGGTGTATTATTACTCAAAACGTGCATGCCCAGTGTGGCCATATGAGACAAGTTCTTATAGGTGCACTTCATGCTGTAAATAATCAATAACAAGTAGTAAAAGGGGACGGGGGGATTTAAATTTGACTATTTCTAATCATTTGTCACCGATCCATTTTCTGATATTCGCGTTGGGTTACTGCGTTTTTCTTCAAAGCGTTTAACTTTGGTGGTGTTCATATCTATATGACCTTCATGTACTGCGCCGGTTTCAATCGCAATGACAGGACATGAAAGGTTGCCAGTTATTTTGGCATTTGCCTGCACTTCAATTTTTTCACGTGCCACAATATCGCCATTTACAATGCCGGCCACGATCACGATATCTGCGGTTAGCTTGCCATCCCAATGGCCGGTTTCGGCAATCACCACAGTACTGCTAACATCACTCTCACCTTTGACATGGCCTCGTACTACAATATTTCCCTCGCCGCTAAAACTACCATTAAATTCTATATTTTCACCAATAGAGGAGGTGAAACGGATAATGTTATCTAAGGTACGACGAAAAACCGGTTTATTTTGCAATGGCGGCATAGTTAACACTCCCAACAACGCGTGTCATGACTCTATTTAGATTTAACAGGTATTTATGCGCGAACACGATACACCTGTACGTTTAATAAAGTATATCGGCAGCTAAATAAAATGAGTTAATAAAATATTTCGGTTTAAATAGGCTGACTAACATTATAATTTATATATGTTTATCTTATTAAAGTATTGTGAATGGATGACCTCCATAACAATGATTCGACTAATATTAGAGGTTCGTATGTTCGGACACAATTAATTTCATTGTTTTGATATAAGTATAATACTATTTTTTAGAACCTGAAAACGGACTAATTTACTCACACGGAGAAGTGAAATGCCTGAGCACTATTAAAAAAAGTATGTCTTTGCGAGTGAACAAGGTGAGCGCGGCAATCTGAAAGAGAAGAGATATTGACAAGCAGATTGCCGCGTCAGTACTGAAAAATAAATGTTTTTCAGTACTTCCTTACAATGACCGGGAATGGCAAATTTTGTGGGGATCTCTTAGAATCTGACCCTATTAATTATTTTCTTTACTGGCATTAATATATGCAGTGCGTGTTGTAAGGCGGCCGAGATAGTCCTCTAACGTTGTAAAAGATTTTAGTCTTTCCGGTAGCCAGCTTATTGTTGAGCCCAGCATAATATCCGCTGTACTAAAATTTTCGCCTAATAGGTACTTCTGATTCTTTAATTTTTTATCCAGTGCTTTTAGTACATGTGTATAACGTTCCATTAGCCAGGGTAATATGTCTCTTGCCTGTTGTTTTTCTGGAAGTATGTGGCTATGTAACCCGTAATAAAAAATGGGGGGCTCAACTTCGCCGGGGACAAAGTACATCCATTGCTCATAGTCACTTCGGTCTTGGGCGCTGATATCAGGTGCTAGTTTTTTTTGTGGAAACTTATCCGCTAGCCATGCACAGATAGCTCCCGATTCAAACATGGTTCGGGCATCTACTTCAATGGCGGGTAAGTGACCTAGAGGGTGTATGGCCTTGAATGCTTCGCTATTTGTTTCCCCTTTAAATAGATTGATGTACTCAAGTTTATATGGAAGCTGTAGTTCTTCTAGTAACCAGCGAACCCGAAATGCGCGAGTGTGTGGCCAGTAATAAAGTGTAATATTCATTATTGTTGTCCTGTATTGATTTTTGTACTACAAGCTAATTACTTTCTGATTGTGATGGTTATTCTTTAATTGTAAATAAATAATAATGTGGGTAATGCTAAGGATCTGTACCAGAAAACCAGGGCTTAATGAGATAGGCACTAAAAAACAGGCTTATGGAAATAAGGGCTGAAATTAATAGAGTAAGTGGCGGTTCACCCATTTTCGGAATAAAGTTCTGGTTAAGACTTAAGCCCGTTATAAGAAAGAACCCGACGAGTAAGGTTATGTAAATAGTGGAATGTTTCGTGCCTATCTGTACGGCTGTCGTTGTAGTCATATAGTATTTCCATATTAGCTTTAAGTGACTTGTATTTTGCAAGTTACTTAATTCTAGCATGTGACTTTAAAATTGCAAGTCACTATTCTTGTGTTAAAATAAAACCATGAGTAAAGATAAGTTGAAAGCTGTAATGCCGAAAGATTGGCGTTCGATCTGCCCCATTACCAATACGCTGGATTTACTGGGCGACAAATGGACTCTGATAATTATCAGGGATTTATTTCTGGGCAAACATACATACAGTGAATTTCAGGGTTCTCCTGAAGGTATCCCAACCAATATTCTTGCTGCACGACTCAAGCGACTGCTGGAGAATGACCTTATCGAAAAAGATGCCTATCAGGAAAGACCAGTGCGCTATGCTTATTCACTTACGGATAAAGGCAAGACTTTAGCGCCCGTTGTTAAAGAAATTGTTAAATGGGGACTTAACAATATTCCTGGTACTGATGACAGGTTGGCAAAAGAATATCTGGCGAACAAGAAATCACTAAAAGTAAAATAAAAGAGGTCGGTGCCAAATCTAAATTATTTGCATTTTTCATCGCCGATTTCCTGCATAAATTTTTCTATATTTTCACCTTAATCCCTTGTTTAACATATAACGATAATTCCATTTGTGCTAGCTAATTAAAGGGACGAACCCCTTAATTTTAGTATGAAACCATAATGATGTTATGGTACTATTTTGTTGTTGCTAATAATTATAATAAATTACTATATCAGCAATTAATGTTACACCTCCTATCCCCCCCTGGAGTAGTGATTTAATCATTACTTTTGAACTCGGTTTTATCCGAGATAAATTTTTATGGAAGAATTAATATGTGGGAAAATTCTAAACGCTATATTATCCTGGTTGCGCTAGGGTTTGTAATTACTGCTTGTGGCGGAGGCGGGGGTGAACAGAGTGACACTGAAAATACCGCATCTGATTTAGATAAATCAGCTCTAACTTCATATAATTTTGACATATATACCGGATCAACTTTGCCGGCAAAATTAACATTAGAAAATGCATCAACTTTTTTAGATTATTTATTTTTGGATTCAATCTCTAATACAAGCAGTAGCGCTTCTTTTTCAGAGTCGCCGAATCAAAATTCTACATCAAAATCGTCCGTAATTGCCGCTGATTCTATAAAAAAATGTTCGAATGGTGGGCAAATTGTTTATACAGGAAGTCTTAATGATGATGGTACAGGATTGCTTGATGTTAATTATCAGTCCTGTAAAGAAAATTTTTATACCATCGATGGTATTGGTCATATTGAAGTTATCAATGCAACCGTCATTTCAAATTCAGTAACCTTTAATGAAGCTAATTATATTTATGAAAAAGTAACATTATCAAGTTCCACTTCTACCGAAATATTGTCTGGTGTACAGCATAGTAGCTATATAAGTGACTGTAACGAAAATAATATTGATACATTTAACTTTGTTCTTGTTAATAATATATCCGGCATTTCTTATAAAATGGAAGACATAACTTACACAGGAACTGTTAACTGTATTAATCAGTTTAAAAACAGTATATCTGGTAGACTGTATCATTCTGTATTAGGTTATGTAGATATAAAAACACTTACACAGTTAGAGTATTTAAATCAACAATCACAATATCCAGATTTAGCCGGAATGATTTTACTTTCAGGTGATAAATCAAATGTAAAATACACGACTGATTTTGTTAAGTATGTTGAAAGTAGCGTTATTAATAAAAAATTATTTTACGGGCAATATGAAGTAGATAAGGATGGTGATTTGAATTTCGAAAACGTATTTAAGTTTTCAATATCAGATTTGAATTCAAGTTCGGCAGTTGATTTAAGAGATAATGATTACGATGGTCTGCCTAATGGTTATGAGTTGGCACATAACCTTGACCCGAATAATAATGTAGATGCATTAAGTGATAACGATATAGATAGTGTATCGGCGTTAGACGAATTTATTTATTTTTCTGACCCGAACAATGCATCCAGTTTGCCTATCATTATAGATTTATCAGCATATATAGAGCAGATATATTCATCTATCCCGCCAACGCTTAGGGCTGGGCAAGAACTTACATTCGTGGTCGGCGCAAAAAATCCTAATCAACGTTTTGGTGTTACAAATGTGGTGCTCAAGGTTACAAAGCCGTCTAATACAACTTGGACCGATACGGGGGGGTGCACAACTAGCAGCGCAGATGAAATTACGTGTTTTGTAACTGATATATTGCAGAATTTTAACCGTGGTTTTGTATTTAAAATCTTAAGTGATACCCCTGGCGATATTCAACTTTCAGCTAATGTTTCTGCGTATAATTACGATTCAGATATAACAAATAATTTTGCCACTCTATCGGCCACTTTTACAGAAAGAGAGGTAGACCTTTCTTTCCAAAATGACCAGCCATTTCATGATGTGGCTGTTGTAGGTAATTCACATTCTTTTGATATACATGTTTTAAAGGCACCAGCGGATGAAGCAAGAAATACAATTGTAACACTGACTTTTCCAGCAGAATCGAATATCTTAGCTGCTAACTATGTTACATATGGTTCACCTGACACGTATGGTAGTTGCTCTATAACTACAAACGTTGTTTGTAAGCTCGGGACACTTCCTCATCATGCGGGTAGTTATCACGCTACTATATCACTGCAAATAGAAGGCTTAGAGGAAGGTGAATATGCTTATTCTGGGAATATAATAAGTGATGCAATCGAACTTGATCCCAGTGACAATACTCTAGTCTCTGATTTATTTATTGGCCAATCGTTGGAACCTTATCAAACGATTCTTAATTCTGCCCCTGAACCAGTCGATATTAAACTTCAAGATGGTTATTATGTTGGTACACTATATGCGAATGGAAAAGCAATAAATTTAACAAGTGTGAATGGACCGACTAACGTTAAAATTAATGATGCTGGGCTCTTTTCAACATATAGCTCTTTTCAATTTGGCCCAAACGCCAGTATTTCTGGAATAACATTCTATAAATCTTCATTGAATATCTATAGAAATAATAATGAGATTAAGAATAATATTTTCGAATCAAGTTTTATTCTAAGTTCTAATGTTGTCCTTAATGTTGAATCAAACGAATTTAAAAAAGCACCTAATCAATTGGCTTGTACGGGAGTTTTTATTGTAGATAATTATGATTCGAAATTAACAATTTCTAATAATGTATTTAATGGCAGTGGAACATGCGGAGGTATAGTTACAGGTAGTCCTATAATCACAGAGCCAGTTATTCGAAACACAGTAATAACGAATAATATTTTTGATGATTTAACAACCGCAATTAATACCGTTCGACATGAAGGAGGAAGTTATGAAATCATACAAAATAACATTTTCACAAATAATAATACTGCCATTCAAGTTAGAAATAATTATATTTCTAACGTAACCCCGGCATTACCTACTATTAGAACAAATAATTTTTATAGTAATGAAAATGACTATTTGTATTTATCAATACCACAATCAACAGCCGGAAATTTAACATCAGATCCATTATTTGTTGATTATATAAATGGAAGTTATAGCCTGCAACTCATATCATTATTAATAGATGCTGGCAGTTCAAGTTATATTCCAGTGGTTGATTTTTTAGGGAATAACCGTGTTAAGGATGGCGATTTTGATACAATTCCACTAGTTGATATTGGTGCAGTTGAAAACTAACTAAAAGGAGTAGAACACAGTTTTAGTAAACGAAAGCGTCTACTCTTAGATACGATATAACAAGGATGTAATATGAGAATAATTAAAATACAAGAGCGACCCGCCCGCCACTAGGCGTACCGATATGATACATAAAAATATCGATCAGGATAAATTAGAATGAAAAAGGTATTTAAAAAATTCTACATCTTTATTGTTATAATATTTTATGTGTATCCAGTATCGCTACTGCAGATGATAATGTATTGGAATCATTAAAAGATGATTTCGTTAAAAAAATAACAGAAGGAATGGCCGATTTTAAACTTGAAGTTATCACCGACAAGAAAGATGATAAAAAATATATCTGAAAAATCATTGCCGGGTACATATATGTCTGGTGATGAGATGGTAGATTATAAAGAAATTTTTATTCGCCCCGAAAATGTGAAGGGATATTATCATTTAGGATTAATTAGCCTTACATTTTCAAGTTACGTTAAAGCTAAAGATTCTTATAATCGATTGAAAATGAATGCGCAATAAAAATATTTTAAAACACACCAAAATTTTAACGAAATACAATGTTTTGAATAGAGGTAATGTAATAGTGGTGTATTACTCTGAAACATTTATTGATAAGAAAGTAACCGGGTTTTATGAGGAATTAGTGAACAAAATTTAAAAGACATAGAAAGGGGCGTCAATTGATTATTATTTTGTCACTGACCTCATTCAATTATAGAAGACCTGTTATATCGTTTTAACATATAATTATGTAATGAAGCATTCCGATAAAATCACATCAGCGGTTAAACGACTCAACGATATTTTACCTCTCGCTAAACGACAACAGTCTTTAGAGGTATCTCTTAAGAATATCCATAGAAAAATTCTACATAGCTATATCGACCAGGGTCGGTCATTAAACAAGAATGAAATGACGCAATGGGTCGATGATATTGATGCAGCAATCAAAATCCTGAAGCATAATGATTTAGTTGTTTTTGATGATAGTGGCGATCCCAGGGGAGCGTATCCCTTTACGATGGAAGCACGTGAACACACTGTAACGGTCAATAATCATACTGTACATTGCATGTGTGCACTGGATGCCCTGGCTGTTAGCCCCATGTTTAATCTTGCAACAATAATATCCTCCCGGTGTCATGTTACACACGCCCCCATTATTATTCATCAACAAGGCATGGTCATTCAAAATAGTAACGAGTTGAACGATGTCTGTTTCGGTATTAACTGGAATGCCGCATCGAATAACAGCTGTTGTGCCGATACCCTTTGTACTGAAATGATTTACTTAAAAGGTAAAGCGGTTGAGCTCAATTGGCTTAGTGACGCCGCTGATTCCCGACAGACGTTTCGATTAAACGAGGCCGTCGAATTTGCCGCACGATTTTTTGTACCGTTAATAAACTAATTTTTTAAAACGGGTATTGATTTTATTCGCTGCGCTGTATTGGAACGATCTATCAAAATAAGTAACTAAGGCGCCTGTATAATTAAATAAGCGTGGTCAGAATAGAGTAACGCTGGCTGTGAGTTATTGTTTAAAATAGAGTCCACTGCTAATATTAATTATTATTACAAATTGATAATAAAAATATGAATGATTCTTCCAACATAACTCAGTTACTTGTCGATTGGCGGGCAGGTGAAAAGAAAGCCCTGAGTGATTTGTTGCCGATGGTGCAGAATAGTTTGCGTAAATTGGCTGACAAATATATGCGCAATGAAAATGCCGGACATACCCTACAGCCTACAGCGTTGGTTAATGAAGCCGTTATTAAATTGATTGATGCTAAAATTACCTGGCAGAATCGAGCACATTTTAAGGCGATTGCCGCAAATACGATGCGACGGATTTTAGTTGATCATGCCCGGGCCAAACATCGGGAAAAGCGTGGCGGGGATGCCATTCAGGTTACATTGCATGATACTCGAATTGGTATGAGTGATGAGCCTGATATTCTTGATTTGGAAGAGGTATTAGAAAAATTAGCGCAGTTTGACGAACGTAAGGCCAAAATTATTGAGTTATGTTTTTATGGCGGACTTACCTACGATGAGATAGCTGAATCTATGGAATTATCGGCAGCCACTGTCGATAGAGAGTTACGTTTCGCTAAGGCATGGTTATATCGTGAATTAAAAGGCGAAACAAAGAGTTATTAAACAGGTGCCATTTCTGATATCAGAACGACTTAAACGCTACATAAAGTATATGTCATTGCGAGCGATAGCGCGGCAATCTTCTTTATTCGTGGATCTAATGTACTTATGATTGCCGCGCTATCGCTCGCAATGACTCTTAAATTATAAACCTTTGAACCTGTATTAAATAAACTTAATAGTTTAGGCTTTATGATGAGTTATGATTAAAATGAAATTTTTTTATTTTTTCAGATTAAGTTTAATATTTTTATCTCACTAATTATTATTTTATTGATTAATGATGCCTATAATTTTGCCAGTTATACAGGGGTAAGTTCAAGTTGCATGCATGGGTTACTAATATTAACTCAAGCAGGTGCAGGCGGTGTAGGATCCATTGCTGCTTTAAGTTTCAGTTTTTCAGAGAACTTCTGCCGTGTTTCCTCATTCGGTAAGTGCTCACACAATGCTGAACATAGTGCTTCAATATTTTCGGCCTGCTGGGCCTGTCGATAGACTAATTTTGAAGTAATCGGCCCGAGTTCAGGCATTAAAATATTGACGACTGTATCCAGAAACCGCGGGTCCCATTCATACACTTTTTTATTGATATGCCGCCTATGTGGGTTAGGATTTTTTTCAGTGGTTAAAGTCTCTTGTATCTGCATACAGTCTTCGAGCATTGCCGATATATTCGGATAGCGGTCGTCACGATTTCGTTGCATAGCAGTAATGAGAATTCTATGCATTAACTCGGGTACCTGGTCGGGTAATGATTTCACAGGTGCGGTGTCTTTATTCAGTACCGGATTGGTTTCCTGATTCATACCATTCCCTTTTAAGGTTGTTTTCCCGGTAAGCATTTCATATAAGGTGATACCGAGTGCCCAGACATCGGCACGGGCATCAACTTCCTCTCCACGCATTTGTTCGGGCGCCATGTAAGCGAGAGTGCCGAGGCTTACTCCAGCACCCGTGAGGTGGATATTAGTCACTTTTGCGATACCAAAATCCAGAATTTTTACAACATTATGTTCAGTTAACATTATATTGGCCGGTTTAATATCGCGATGAATGATATCGTGCGCGTGCGCTGAAGCCAGTCCATTGGCAATTTGAATTGTGATGGCTAAAGCATCTTCATATTGTAAAGGCCCTCGTTTTAATCGTGCGGCGAGAGTTTCACCGAGATAGTGAGGCATGGTGATATACATGTGCCCTTCGGGTGTTTCATCAATATCGTGTATGACACAAATATTTGGGTGATCGAGTCTGGATGCTGACCGCGCTTCTGACATAAATCGTAGCCGTGAAAGTTCATCGCTGTGTAAAAAAGCCGGTAAGAACTTTAGCGCGACATTACGTTCAAGGTGTGAATCAAAAGCCTGATAGATAACCCCCATTCCACCGATGCCAATTTGCGCAATAATTTTGTGATGGCCGATTTCATCACCTTCCTGATAGGGCGCCATAAGGCCGATAGGTTGCGATGTTGAGGTGGAAACAGGTGAAAGGCCCCAGTTTTTGCTGACATTGGTGTGAGCTTCCAGCAAATTGATAATATCCTCATGCAGCTCACTATCGCCTGCACAGGCTTCAGCCAAAAAGGCATTACGCTGATCAGAGCCAACGAGTAGTGCCTCATCGAAAATCGATTGCAGCTTATGCCAGTAAGTATTATCCATAAGTAATTGAATCATATACCTTATTAACAAAAAAGGCTTTGTGGGCTGAATTCTGCGTATTTTTAAAGAAAATAGGCAAAAAGTGATTTTACCCGCTGTATCTGGACAATTTTTAACCAATATGGGTGTATAAAATTATTTTTAACTTTTTTTTAATTTTTATGAGGGGATTGATGACTATTCAGCGCTTAACCCAGTAAGCAACAAAAAAACAATTAACTTAATACCACTGGAGAGATAGCCATGAAAAACTTAACTAATAAAATGCGTACTACAGGAATATGCCTACTGACTGTCGCGGCAATTGCTTTGCCAACAGCGGCGAATGCAGGCTGGTTCACGAATAAACAACCCGTAAAAAAAGTTGTGCAAAAAGCCAAAGCAACACCCGGAAACATCGCCGCTAAAGTAACCGATATCTCAATAAAAATTAATGAAATGGCGGCGCAAATGGCTGAAAGTCGTCCGCTAATGAGCAAGGTTAAAGAAAGCAATATGATGAGTACACTTAAAGAAGTTATTGAGTTTGTTGGCGAGCAACAACAAGATTACCAGGCTTTTGCAAGTAACGACATTTACGGCTTCCGTCAAAATTTCCAAAACATGTTGTCAGGTTTTGGCGGTATTGTTAATGATTTCCCTGCAATAGAAAATGCAGACAGATTAAACAATAGTTTGACCAAAGCGGGCGATATGATTAACAAAATGCCTTCACAGTTTTTATATATTATGGACAAAGCCGTAGGTGAAAAATTAATTACGATTAATGCAAAGGTTGCCGACATTCGCAATGACCTGGCGAAATTACCTCAATTACCTTCTCCTCGTGTGTTGATGCAAAACCCAATGGCATATGAAACTGAGTTATGCACAATTGTTGAGAGTCGTGAAACAGCTGTAACGATTGCCGTTATACAAGCTAAGTTGAAATCAGCTATCTGGTCATTAAACACCGTTAGAGGTTATCTACCTGATGACTTAACTTTAAGTGCAACAGCGGTTGCAGGTGGTGGTTTTACTGCAGCAATCCATCCCGCTCAAATTCCATTAAAAACACCCTTAGTTGTTCTTGAAGCAGTAGACCTGGCTATTGATAACAATGTTTCCATTGCTAACGCTATGTGTAAAGGTGTTATTAAATAACAAAGTACACTCTGATTTAAATAAGAAATAAAATGGGCTGGTGACAATTTATAAGTATTTTTTATTTGTCACTGCCCTTCTTTTTCAAGTCCCTTCAACGTATCAACCTGAAATTTCTTTACAAACAATCGATCTATTCATAAAGCAACTCCTGCAAAATATCTTGAAGAGTTATTCAGTTTACGAAAGCTCTAGAAGGAGTACACCGGAAAATTTTTTTAATTGTAATAAACTTGTCACCATACAAACTTAAGTTTGTCATATTATTTGGTTAAAGTTGTGAAAAAATAACCTTTCGCCTTTGGAGTCTAAATATGAAATTACGTTCGCCTGTAAAAAAAATGAGTATGCTGGCCATCGCTATTACTACAGCATTATCCGTATCTACAGCATTTGCTGATGATAATAAGTTTAAACGTATTGCAACATTCCCTGTTTACTTAAATACTGATGTTAGTGAAGAAACTGTGGCAGAGATCGTGGCTGCGAGTGGCGATGGAAATATACTTATATATACAGATGGAAAAACCGGGAATCTTGGTTTTGTTGATATTACTAATCCTGCTAAACCATTAGCTGCCGGAGTTACATCATTAGGTGGCGAGCCAACTTCTGTAGCGGTATCTGGCCGGTATGCACTTGCTGCGGTAAATACGTCCCCAAATTTTGTAGCACCGAGTGGAAATTTACAGGTGATTGATATTGCAACACGTAGCCTTGTTAAAAGTTTTGATTTAGGTGGGCAGCCTGATTCTGTTGCCGTTAGCCCAGATGGTCGTTATGCGGCTGTTGTTATTGAAAATGAACGCGATGAAGATTTAGGTAGTGGTGAGCCTCCACAGGCA
>Ga0316206_1002293_pt1 | contig 13343 bp, 20 predicted proteins | sample 6monthpyrite_MG_FD_204942 | JGI IMG/M metagenome (GOLD analysis project Ga0316206, IMG submission 204942) | Microbial mat bacterial communities from mineral coupon in-situ incubated in ocean water Damariscotta River, Maine, United States -... | ecosystem: Environmental > Aquatic > Marine >...
TTTTGGTAACAATAGCATATTACTCTGGAGCATTCAATGAGAACTACATTGTAAATGATAATATCGAGGTAAGCTCTCAAAATGAAGATAACGTATATGAAGAAGATAGTGATGATAGTTACATAACTCAAGCAACAGATGAGATTATGAATGAAGAGTTAGGAGAAGAAGAGCAAGAAGTAGATTATCTTGTTGTTAAAGAGGTTGAAAATGAAACTAAAGATGAAATTAAAGGTAATGCTAGCATTGAGCCTAAAATAGTTGAGTTAGATAATGTAGAACAAATTGAAGTAAAAGATGTTGAAATTATAGATAAAAAACCTCTTTTTTTAGAACCAAAAATTTCATTAGATTTATTTAAAAAAAAGGTAGATAAAAAACCTACTAAAGAGATAAAAAAAATAGATAATCCTATAGCAAGTATGAAAAAAGAGTTTAGCCTCTCACATAGTATTGAAACAGCGCTACTCATTTCAGAACACTATTATAATAAAGCTGACTTTAAAAGTTCGTTGAAATGGGCTATTGAAGCTAGTAAAATTAATGCTAAGGCTCCTAAACCTTGGGTTATGTATGCTCGTGCAAAATCAAAATCTGGTGATGTGGCAGTTGCTATTAAGGCTTTGCAGACCTATTTAAGCGAATTTTATTCAGATGAGGCGAGTCTACTTTTGGATGAGTTAAAAAGTATAAAGAGAGAAAAGTAGTTATGAAATTAATTTTATTTGTGATATTTTTTATAGTAACACTTTATGCAGATAAAAATATGGAAAATATTTTAGGTCTTTATCAAAGTGGTAAGTATAAAAAAGTTTGTGTTGATGGATTAAAACTATTTAATAGAGGTTATAAGAATGAGCAGTTTTTATCTATTATAGGTGATGCGTGTGCAAAAATTGATTCAATTTATGCACTATCTCAACTTCAAAATAGTCTTATAAAAACAGAGCAAGGACGTACGAATGCATCTTATTTTGCAACTCTTGTTCTGCAAAAAAAGTTAATTTATCAATTTTTTGTTGATGATTTAGATTTGGGATATTTAGTTTTACCTCAAACTGGGCATATTCTATCGATACTATTTGACAATATAGTGACAAAAAATTATAAAACCTTGTCAGAAAGTCCTAAAAAAATAGAGTTTATAAGAGATAATAAAATAGTTATTGCGTATGTGGATTCTAGAAAAGATATAAAAAAAGTTATTGTAAAGATATACTCTGGAAAAAAGTTAGTTAAGACTCATATTTATTGGTAACACTTAATATTAAATGAACTAGTGCATCATTTTCAATTGGTTTAGTAATGTAGCCATCTATACCAATATCTTTTGCTTCATCTGTATACTCATTATCAGTAAAAGCGGTTGTGATAATTACTGGTGTTTTAAATGAAATCTCTTTTATCATTCTGCTTAACTCAAGACCATCAATATGTGGCATTCTTATGTCAGTAATTACTAAATCAATAAACTCTTTATGTTTTTTAAAAATAGTTAGAGCCTCTTTGCCATCGTGTGCTCTGTGAACTGTTTGAAATCTTCTTGTCAAAAAAGATGAGAGGTACTGTGCAACTTCGTCAATATCTTCAACATAAAGAATAGTTAAATGATTTAAGAGTTCTTTTTGTTTGTTTAAATCCATGGGTATTATTGTACACTAAAAACCCATTAAATAATAACCAACTAAGAATCTAATTGTTATTGGCTCATCAGGATGAGGGTAGTCTTTATAGGCGTATTCGATAGTCTCACGTGTTGTTTCATCTAAAATTTTAAAACCAGCACTTTCAAGCATGGTAATATCTGAAATGTCTCCACTGGGATATAGTTTAAACTCTACAATATTTACAGAGTTAAAATGCATCTGGGCAGGAATATTAATACGTCCGATTCTATTTAATACTTTTTGTGTAATCTGTTGCATCATACCAGCATTATTTAGAATATAGTCTCTTTGGTATGGCGACATTTTATTAAAATCATCACCATAAAGTTTTTCAATAGGCTGACCAATTAGATTCTTTGGTTTCTCTTTTTTCTTCTTTTTCTCTTTTTTTACTGGTAGTGCTAAAATTGAGTTATAGAGGGGGCTTTTCTCTTTTTCTTTGATTGTAGTATTATGCTCGCTCTTGAAAAACTTTTTTAATTCACTTAGAGTAATACTATTTTTTTTAGGTTTCTCTTTTTTTGTAACTGTTTTTTTTGGAGTACTCTTTTTGGGTGAGCTTTTACTTACATTTGGGGCACGTTTTTTTTCTAAAAACTTTGATGGAACACTCTTTTTTGGAGCTTTTTTTACAGCAGGTTTAACCTCTTTTGGCGTAGGTTGTTTTTTTGTAGGTTTTGGTAACTTTGTTATGGGTGATTTTTTGTCATCTTTTGGGAATTTTGCTTTTTCAATCTCTTTTTTTAAAATCTTTTTATCTATTTTTTTAACAGGTTTTGGTTTTACTGGAACTTTTTTTCTTAGATTTACTTTTATCTTTTGTTCGTTATACACCTCACTTAGGTGCATATTCTCTATAATCTTATAAGCTATAAAAACTAGAGTAGTATAAATAATAATTGTGAGCAAAAATGCTGATAATTTACGATAATTCATCTATAATACCATTATGTTTTTTCACTCTTCATTGCAAAAGATTATCCAAACAACAGAGCCTTTAAAAAAGTTTGAATATTTTGATAGATTTTATCAAAATTTTTTAAACGCAGATGTTAATTTTGATCAAAATTTCACTCCTATAAAATTTGATGAACCATCATATGTACAATTTTGTACAATTGTTGCCCCGCAAAAGGTACCAAAGCGTAAAAACTTTACTACCAATGAGGGAAGAGCTATCTTAATTCATGCAGTATGCCATATTGAGTATAGCGCTATAGATTTAGCACTTGATGCTGCTTATAGGTTTAGCTCTTTAGCAGATAAATTTTATTCAGATTGGTTAGAAGTTGTAGCAGATGAGATTAGACATTTTAAGATGCTAGAAGAGTTATTAAATGAGTTGGGATATAAATATGGTGATTTTAGTGTACATAACTCACTTTTTGAAGCCTCACAACGTACTAATACTTTAGTTGAACGAATGGCAGTAGTACCACGTTTTCTCGAGGCTAATGGACTTGATGCTACACCTTTTATTTTGGAAAAACTTAAAAGGAATCTAAATGATGATGGAATCAAAAAGTTAGTTGATGTACTTAATATTATTTTATATGAAGAAATAGAACACGTCAGAAAGGGAGATGAGTGGTTTAAATATGCTTGTGATAAAGAGGATTTAGACTATGGAATCTATTTTGAAATAATAGAGCGCTACTATCCGCAAAGTTTTCCAAAAAGAAAAGGTTTAAATGTTGAAGCACGAAGGATTAGCGGATTTAGTTGTGATGAGCTAAATCGCATGAGTTCTAAAAGTGTCTGTTAATCTTCTTTATATGTAGCATGAATTTCTACATCACCTAAATCTGTTGTTGTTTTAATATCAAATTTTTGTATAGGTTTTTCAATAATTTTTTTCTCCTGTTTCGCATCAGTTACTTTTTTAATTCCCTCTTTTGCACCATTAAACGCACCTTTAGCAATTGATGTTAGTGCTTTTTGAGCGAGGCTAAGACCCTCTTGTCCAATGGATGCACCAATTGTTAGAGGCTCTTTTACTAGGTAAGCCCCCATCTTAAATGGCCCTTCCATAATGTCAATACTTTTGTCAAAATTCTCATGTGCTACTTCTTCAAAATGTTTAACCATTCCCTCTTTTACTTTATGCGATGTAGCAGAGATACTTTGTGCAAGAATGTCAAAAAGATGTTCACGTACACTTTCGCTTGCAAAACGTGAAGCTTTTTTGATACTTTCTATATAAATTGGGTCAAGATTTTGATTTAACTCATGCGCACTATATTTACTGAAAAAATCGTGTGATGTATTTATAATTGATTGCATAACTGAGTTTAAAAATTTATGAGAAATATTTTCATTAATATTTGAAAACTTTACAGCACTTGTCAATATTATTGTAGAGAGTTTTGTGAATGCTTTTTCATCACTTCTATCAAGAGATGACAACCTATTGAAAGTGTTTTTTATAATTTGTTCAATTTGTGAAGATATTGTGTTACTTTGCTCATTTTTTGGGGCTTTATCTATTTTATTAAAAGATGAGTCTATGTTTTCTTCAATATCTTCAATATCCTGCTTGTCATCTAGGTTAATTCCATGCATATTTGTTACATCTAGGGTAGTTGATGGCTTCTCATTTTTACCCTTATTTCGAAAAGAGTTTATTGCACCAGATACTATGCTTTTTGTAGTATTCTCAAGTGAAGAATCATCTAGTTGTTTGTGAAGTATTTCAGATGCGGTGGTGATTGTCTCTTTTATTTTTCCAGTACTCAAAATTCCAAGAGAGGCAGCTTCAGAGAGTGATTTTTTTAAATCATCAATTTTAGAATTTGGCATGTATTTTTCCTGACATTTCATAAGTTTAAAGTAATTGTATAATATAATAACTAAATTAATATTAATAGGGTTAATTATGAAAATTTTGGTCGTAGATGATTCACGACTTGCACGTTCTGCAATTATTAAAACATTAAAAGAAGAGATTGGTGAAGATAATGAAGTTATAGAAGCTGAAAATGGTCAAATTGCAGTTGAAAAGTATGAAAAGGATAGACCAGAATTAGTTTTTTTAGATTTAACAATGCCTATAATGGATGGTTTTGAAGCATTGAAGCAGATTAAAGCTATTGATGATAAAGCATATGTAGTTGTCGTCTCTGCTGATGTGCAAGAACATGCTGTTGAAAAGGTTATGAGCTATGGTGCAATTATGCACGTTCAAAAACCAATTAATGCAAAAAAAATGCAAGAAATTTTTAAAACAGTTAAATTCCTATTAAAAGTTGAATCCAAATAATGGATAAGAAATTAGAATTCAACGAGGACCATAAAGAGGTTTTACGTGAATTAATGAATGTAGCTTATGGCTCTGCAACAGCAGTAATCGCTGAAATATTAGATGCTTTTGCTACACTGCATGTACCTAAAATCGAGTTGTTTAATGTTACTGAGTTAAGAAATTATATTATTGTAAAAATGGAGGATGATGCTTTTCTTTGCAGTCAAGGAATTAATGGAAAAATAGCTGGAGAGAGCATATTTATACTAAATAGATCATCTATGAAAAACATATCGAAATATTTTGACTTAGATGATAGTGCAACAGATGATGATTTAAATGATATTGCAACAGAACTTACAAATATTCTCTCATCTACTACTGTAGGTAAATTAGCTGAACAAGTTGATAGTATGGTTGCTTTTTCTCCACCATCTGTTCATATTGTCAATAAAGTTTCTATAAAAGATGATCTGAAAATGAAAGATTACTCTCAGGCAATAGTAATTAGTACATCTATTGAGTTTGAAGAAGAACACATATATGGTGATTTAATTCTATTTATGCAAGATGATTCTATTGTATGGATTAAAGAAAAATTAGATGTCATTATTAAAGAATATTTATAATGTCTGTTATTGAGTTGTTATTATGGAAATAATTTTTGCAAAAAGAATTTTAGATTCTATGGATAGTGGATTTATAATTGTTGATAAAGATCTAAATATTAAATTTTGGAATAAGTGGTTGCAGATTCAAACTGGAAAATTGGCAAAAGAGGTAGAGGGTAAAAAATTAGATGAGCTTTTTCCAATTGAAAACAGTACATCAATAAAAAGAAAAATAAAAACCGTTTTGGCAATGAAGTCAACAGTTTTTTATAATGCACACTCTGCTAAGCCGCTTATTGAGATTTCAAGACCACATATTACAAATTCAGTTTTTGACATAATGAAGCAAAAAGTCACTATCTCTTTGTATAACTCTCATGAGGGTTTAGTTTGCATAAATATAGTTGATGAAACACTTTTACATGAAGCAAACTATAGACTTGAACAAAATGTAAAAAGTCTTGAACAAATTAGTAGTATAGATGGTCTAACAAAAATATTTAATCGTAGTAAATTTCATGAGCGCATTAACCATGAGATTAAAATATCAGAAAGATACAATATTGAGCTTGGATTAATCTTTTTTGATATTGACCATTTTAAAAAAATTAACGATAAATATGGTCATCAAATAGGAGATGATGTTTTAGTACAAATTGCTTCTATAATTTCTTCATATATCAGAGATGTAGATACTTTTGCAAGATGGGGTGGTGAAGAGTTTGTTATATTACTGCCTGGAAGTTCTGCACAAAGTACATATAAGCTAGCAGAAAAGTGTAGATTACTTATGCTAAGTACTGAGTTTACAGATAAAAAAATTAATGTAACAAGTAGTTTTGGTGTAAGTAACTACATAAGTGGTGAAACAGTGAATAAACTTTTTTTACGAGTTGATAAAGCACTGTATCAAGCTAAAGCTAATGGCAGGAACCAAGTTCAATAGATTTTTTTAACTCGTCCCACATCACCACTCATTAATCGTACTTTAATACCATGTGGATGGTTTGGTGACTTTGTTAATATGTCACGCACAACTCCATCAATTGTCTGACCAGTTCTTTGATTTTGTTTTAACACAATTGCTACACTTATGCCACTTCTAATATTTTTGCGTTGTGTTCCATCCATTGATTAATCTCTTTTCTCATATGTTAGAATTTTTTTGACAGTATTTACTGAACAGAAAAATATTGCATCAAAAATTGGGTTTAGTAAAGTTACATTGTCATTAATTTTATCAAAAGGGTGTATGCTAAATTCACTCTCATCTTTTAACTTCACCTCAAAAACAATTGGGCTAAGAGTGCGGATAAGATTTAAAACTTTTTTGTACTGTTTTGAATCTTTGTGTGGCAAAAAGTTTTCTTGTTTGCTCTCATTGATTCTAGTGCTCAAAAGAAGCGATAGTTTGTCGTTAAATACCACTTTATTCCAAGTAATTGTGCCTTGAGAGAATCTAAATATAGATTCATTAGATATTATTGGGTGAGATTTTCTGTCTCTAATAGCTTCAAGAAGTTGTAAAAAATTGCCTATACCACCAAAAATGTTGGCTGTATCTGTTAGTAGTTGATGATATTTTGATTTTTCTTCATCGCTTAGGTTGTTGAAGTCGCACATTTGACTTCCTTTATAATTAGGTTTGCCATTATAGTATAATTGCACATGAATAAAAAATTTTCCGCACTACCATTATCAAAAGAGATGCTTAGTAACCTAGATGAATTAGGTTTCAAAGAGATGACCCCCGTTCAAGCTGAAAGCTTGCCCCACATTTTAGAAAACAGAGATGTTACTGCTCAGGCAAAAACAGGAAGCGGTAAAACGCTTGCTTTTGGACTTGGTGTACTAAATAGATTAAATGTAAAAAACTTTAGAGTGCAGTCTTTAGTTCTTTGTCCTACTCGTGAATTAGCCGACCAAGTAGCAAAAGAGTTAAGACGCTTAGCTAGGTTTCAACACAATATTAAAATACTAATACTTTGTGGTGGAATGCCTTTTGGTCCACAACTTGGTTCTCTTCGCCATGGCGCGCACATAGTTGTTGGAACTCCAGGGCGCATTTTAAAACATTTAGGCAAAGGTACGCTTTCACTTGAAAATATAGAGACATTCGTGTTAGATGAAGCAGATAGAATGTTAGATATGGGCTTTAGTGAAGATATTGAAAAAGTTATCTCTTACATTGAGAAGAAACCTCAAACACTACTTTTTTCTGCAACCTATCCAGATGAAATTTTAAAGCTAAGTAGTTCTATCCAAAAAGATGCCATAAGCATAAAAACTGTTTCACAAGAGAGTGAAAATACAATTGCAGAACATTTTTACAATGCGCAAGTTGATGAAAAAGTTACTTCACTCTTAAAGCTCATCTCTAAACATAGACCAGAGACGACAATTGTATTTTGTAATACAAAAATTAAAACAGACGAAGTAGCAGATGAGTTACAAGATGCCGGAATTGACGCGCTTGCAATTCATGGCGATTTAGAACAGTATGAACGAGTTGATGTTCTAACACAGTTTTCAAATAGAAGCTGTTCAGTTTTAGTTGCAACTGATGTTGCCGCGCGTGGAATAGACATTAAAGAGCTTGCAATGGTCGTTAACTTTGATGTCCCACATGATGAAGCAATTTATACACATAGAATAGGACGAACAGGACGTGCTGGTGAGACTGGTTTAGCTGTAACTTTGTACAATAATTACGAAGCTAGAGAGATTGAATTTTACCGTAATGAAACTAGGCTTTTTGAGAATCTAGAAGAGCTACACAGAGTTAAAGATTTTAAAATAGAACCACAAAATATGACTCTTGTAATTGAAGGTGGTAAGAAAGATAAAGTAAGAGCAGGTGACATTTTAGGTGCGCTTACTGGTGAGGCTGGGCTTGAGGGTAAACACATTGGAAAGATTGACATTCATGACAGACAAAGTTATGTAGCGATTAACCGCTCTTTCATAGATGAGGCACATGACCAACTGAAAAATGGCAAAATAAAGGGTCGTAAATTTTCAGTTTGGATTCTTAAATAATGACAGTCTACGTCGATGGCGACGCTTTTCCAAATCTTCTAAAACCCATCTTAGTTCGTGCCATCGAACGACTAAGCCTTAAAACATTTGTAGTGGCAAATAAGAAAATAGACATTGGAAAATCTTCTCACGTAACTTATGTCATAGTAGAAAAAGGTGCAGACGAAGCAGACCATCACATTGTAGAGATGGTTCAAGAGAGAGATTTAGTAATTACAGCAGACATTCCACTAGCAGACAGAGTAATAACAAAAAACGCTCACGCAATTGACCACAGAGGTGAGCTTTACAGCATTGATAACATCAAGCAATATTTAGCCATGAGAAACTTAATGGAAGAAATTCGTGATAGCGGAGTAATGACAAAAGGCCCCGCACCATTTGGCACAAAAGATGCACAAAGTTTTGCTAACCAGCTCAATAGTTTTTTGATAAAGCATTGTTATAATGAAAAAAAATAATATTTTTTCAAACATTATAAATTCTAAAGATGAAGCCTTTGAGGCACTAGTAGAATCTAAAAATGTAAAAATAGAGCGAATCGTCTCAGATGCTCATGTCTCGCCTAAAGATTTTTGGTATGACCAAGAAGATGATGAGTGGGTGATTGTTTTACAAGGTGGGGCGGTCGTTGGTTTTGACAATCAGAAAAGTGTTCGTTTAGGTGTTGGTGATTACCTGCACATCAAAGCTCATCAAAAACATAGAGTAGAATGGACTAGTGAAATAGAGAAAACTGTTTGGTTAGCTGTTCACTTAAAAACTTTATGATATAATATACGTAAAAATAAAAGTATATTTATCTGACTCCAAACTCGTTGACTTACCCCGCTGCAAGCAACGGAGTATTAGATAAATATTTTGGTATCCCACCGTTTTACTTCAAACGGTAACTCCAACCGACCCAAGGGTCGGGGAAATCTTTCGATTATATGTAAAATAGGTTGTAAAATGGTAGCTTACTCAAAAGATGAAATAATATCTGCAAGTGATATGGCAAGAGGATTTTCAACTGTACTAAAAGATTTAGTTAATCATACAAAAGAGCGTTTCGCTATTTCAAAAAATAATAAGCTTGAAGCTGTAGTCCTACCCATTGATGAATATGAGAGACTAAAAGAGGCTTATGATTTGATGGAGCATATTGAAATATATCAAACTTTGCAAGAGAGGAAAAACTCAAAAACAATTAGCTTTGAAGAATCTGCATTAAGGCATGGAATTGATGTAGATGAGTTATAAAATTGTTTTAAAAGAAGAGGCTGATAGTGAGCTTGTTAACCTTTCCAACAGAGAGAAACTATTGGTATTTAAGCAATTAAAGAAGATTTCTACTTCACCTGAACTTGGTCAACTTCTTGGACATAAAGCAGGTTACGATTTAAGTGGTTGTAGAAAAATGTATGCAGATAAAAAAAGAATACGCATTGTATACACTATAATAGAAGAACAGATAGTTGTTGAAATAATCGCTATTGGCAAAAGAGACGAGCTAGAAGTTTATAAGATAGCTCATGAGAGATTAAATTAATAAAAATTGTATAATTTTCAAAAAGGAATCGCATGATTAAAATAGTATCTTTAATGTCGATGAGTTTATTGGCTGTTAGTTCGGCTTTGGCTGAGGGGTTTACGCTTTCTAGTCCTACTGTTAGTGGACAGCTTGGAATTTCTGAGGTTTATAATGGTTTTGGATGTACGGGAAAAAATGTATCTCCTGAGCTTAGTTGGAGTAGGGCGCCTAAAGGCACTAAGAGTTACGCGCTAACTATGTATGACCCTGACGCTCCTACTGGTAGCGGTTGGTGGCATTGGCTTATTTTTAATATTGATTCTAAAATATCAAGTTTAAAAACTGGTGCTGGGAATATAAAAAATAAAACTGCCCCAAAAGGTTCTGTTCAGAGTATCACAGACTATAAAACTAGTGGGTTTGGTGGGGCTTGTCCTCCTGTTGGTCATGGTTCGCATCAGTACATTTTTACAGTTTATGCGCTTGACACTGAAAAACTATCTTTAGATGAGAGTGCAAATCCTGCGTTAGTTGGTTATATGATTAATAGTCATGCTTTAGCTAAGTCATCTTTATTAGCGTATTACGGACGTTAAACTTTACACTTATTACACTTTCCACTTAGCACTATTTGGCTACAATTTATTTTGTAGCCACTACTTTTTTCAACATTTTCTACAAATTCAGTTGTATCCATTTTAAAGTCTTCAAGTTTTCCACACTTTATACATTCAAGATGAATGTGTGGCTCTTTTGAAATTTCATATTTCTGTTTCTGTTTAGTTGTTTTTACCTCTTCTAAAATACCCCTATCTGTTAGATCATTTACATTTCTGTAAAGTGTTCCTTGTGACATTGTTGGAAAAGTCTCTTTCAAATTTTGCAGTAGTGTTTCAATATCTATGTGACCAGCTCGTTCTATTACTTTTAAAATTGCTACTCGTTGGTGAGTTGACTTTAAATCATTCTGTTTTAAAATTGCTGTGTAATCGCTCATATCTTTTCTCCATTGCAAAAGTATAACATATTTCCTAAATAGTAATAATTCTTATTTAAGGTTAATTGTGTCATACTACTCAAAATTAATTAGGAGCATATCATGAGACAGTACGAAACTTACAGGTGTGAAGTTTGTGGAAATGAAGTTGAGGTGAGCAGTGTTGGTGGTGGAACCCTTAGTTGTTGTTCAGAAGATATGGTAATGGTTACTGAAAATTTGACTCTTGTAAATTTAATGAAAGCATTTGCTGGTGAGTCTCAAGCGCGTAATAAATATGAATATTTTGCCCGTATTGCACAAAAAGAGGGTTATAGAGATATTGCCGAACATTTTCAAAGAGCAGCAAATAATGAAAAGATTCATGCAAAGTTAGAGTTTGCACTACATAATAAAATGGTTGATGGTGAAGAGTTTGGGAATACTGTTGCAAACTTAATAGCTGCAGCAGAGGGTGAACATTACGAGAATGTTACAATGTACCCAGAGTTTGCACGCATTGCTAAAGAGGAGGGCTTTAATGAAGCATCTGCTCTATTTAAGGGTATTGGTAAAATTGAAATAGAACATGAAAATATGTATAAAGAGCTATTACGTCGCCTAGAAGCAGGTGAAGAGTTTGAAAGTGATGAAGAAGAAGAGTGGATTTGTGAAGTTTGTGGTCATGTACATCGTGGTAAAAAGGCTCTAAAAAACTGTCCAGTTTGTAAGCATCCGCAGGAGTATCAGTCAAGACTTAATAGTAAAAAATGATAACTATTTAAGATTATATTAGTAAAATTTTACATTAAACTTTGCATGGAGACTTAAAGTATGAACCTTGAAAAAAGTTCTAGAGCGTTGTTTTTATCAATATTTATTATTGTAGCATTGGCTGAGTCAGTAAATGCTACGCAAGATATAAAAAAATGGTTGCGTCCTGAAAATATACCTGCACCAATTGATAATAAAATAACACCTGCTCGTGTTGAACTTGGAAAATTTTTATACTTTGATCCATCTCTTTCTCGTGATGGTACAATCTCATGTGCTAGTTGTCATAATCCTTTGATTGGTTGGAGTGATAATCAGCCAAAGGCAATAGGAATTAAAGGTAGAGAAGGTCCTAGAAATTCACCTACAGTTTTAAATACGGCTTATCAGATTCGTCAATTTTGGGATGGGCGTGCTAAGACTTTAGAAGAACAAGCCCTAGGTCCAATACAAGCAGATGTTGAAATGGATATGAATTTAGATATTCTTCTATCTAAGTTAAATAAAAATATAGGTTATGTTGCTCTATTTGAAAAAGCTTATCCATCTGAGGGAATCACAGATACAACTTTGGCAAAAGCAATTGCTACATTTGAGAGAACAATAGTCTCAACTGAAGCACCTTTTGATAAATTCATTAAAGGAGATAAAGAGGTTATTAGTAAATCGGCTCAAGATGGTTTCAAAGTATTTACTGGAAAAGCACATTGTGCAGATTGCCATGATGGATTTAATTTTTCTGATGGAAGTTTTCATAATATTGCACTTGGTGGAACAGATGAGGGACGTTATAAGATAAGAAAACGTGCTGCTTGGTTTCATGCATTTAAAACACCTACACTAAGAGATATTGCAAAATCTGCTCCATATTTTCATGATGGTTCAGTTAAAACTTTGAAAGAAGCAACTACTATTTGTGCAACAGGTGGACGTTATCCAAATGGTAAGAATGTCTCTACTTTTATTAAAGATAGAGATTTAAGTGAAATAGAAATTGACAATATAGTTGAGTTTATGAAAACATTAAGTGGTAAAATATTATCTATTTTGGTACCCACAAAATTTCCACAGTAGGTATATGATTATGAATAGAGTGCCAATTTTAATTTTAGTAGTTTTAAGTTTTCTATGTGCGAAAGATTATATAGTTGACCAAAAAGGTAAAACATTTTTGCCTGCTAAAATTAACGCAAAAGTTGGAGATAGATTGATTTTTAAAAATAGTGATAGTTTTTCTCATAATGCATATTCAGATGATGAGGGAAATGAGTTTGATATTGGTATGCAAAGTCCTGGTCAAGATATTGCAGTTGAGCTTAAAGCTCCCGCGACAATTGCTGTAGAGTGTGCAATACACCCTAACATGCTTTTGACAGTTGAAGTTAAATAAAAAATAGGAAAGAATTTGAAACATATAAATAAGATAGCAATCGGTTTAGTATTAAGTGTTAGTGTTCAAGCATCAAGCGATGCACAGTTACGTCAAAAAGCTGAGGCAGCAAATCTAAAGGCTATTCCACAA
>Ga0316206_1002294_pt1 | contig 13342 bp, 16 predicted proteins | sample 6monthpyrite_MG_FD_204942 | JGI IMG/M metagenome (GOLD analysis project Ga0316206, IMG submission 204942) | Microbial mat bacterial communities from mineral coupon in-situ incubated in ocean water Damariscotta River, Maine, United States -... | ecosystem: Environmental > Aquatic > Marine >...
TCATAATCATACTTGCATGATATCTTTATGAAATGTTCTGCCATTGCCAATTCGCTTTCCACACACTGTTTTGCATCTCACACATTTGTACTTCGACCGGCATATCATACCTTAAACCCCCCTTCACAAAATTGAAATCATAAACTTAAATGCCACCTATCTACTACTAACCATTCCACACATGCCACCTCGTCACCATACAGCACTTGGCAAACCGCGAACATTACATAAACATTTCACCCCATTATGATTACGATCTTAGCCCCGCACACCGAAACCTAGTGAAATGTGTCATGATTGTTGAAATGTTCGGCACGCCAAATGGCAATGTAATTCCCACATAATGTGCCAAAGCTGGTTTACGTCAATCGAAGTTATTTAACTAATCCCGCAAATAAGTATTGACATATAAGGTGTAATTTGCTATTATATCTCTACTGGTTAATTAAACCAGCCAATCAAATCAAACGAGGATACTATCATGGATTTAAATAACGCTACCGAACAAACACGCGATGACGCGAAAACGGCAAACACAGAAGTGGCACAAGCTGAAAATGTGGCAATGCGACCCGCAGCAACTACCGCACCCGTTGCCAATCCTATGAATGGCATTGCGAAACAATATTGGAATGTCACACAACTTGAAGTGGCACAGGCAACGGTGAACACTGTAATGGAAACAGTTAACGCGGCAAGTGGCATTATGAAATTTAACTTCGATCCAGAAAAGGATTTCCCCGAAGGTTTTGGCCTTGCGGTTGTGCCAATTTGCAAAAAGGATGATTCTGGCGCAATGCAGACATTAGGTGCTGCGATTGGTGCCATCCCTGATTATTCTGCACTTGTGGCAGTTCCCGAAGGTATGGCATTTGCGCAAAGTGTTGTGGAGACGGCATTAATGGCGAAATTGGCAAACGCTGTGCGCCCTCGCGCTGATGGCAATGTGGCATCTAGCATTCCAGAAAGCTTGGAAGACTTCATTACGTCGAACCGTCCAGAAGGTGTGCTAGTTGCATTCCGTAAACTGGCTGGCGCGTATGTTAAATTGCTCAAAGGTCAAGGTTTGAAATTAATGACTGATGGCATTTTACGTTCAGTACTGGAATCCGCTGCATTTGCTGAATCACAATTCCCCAAAGTTCCGCAAGCATCATGGGAGGCACTACTGGATTCAATGATTGCACGTGCTGAAAAAGACGGAATGCAAGCGGGTATGTTAGTTGACTGGCGCAAAGATCGTGATAACGCTGGATTGCCAACTGACGAAGATGTTGATCTGTCAGGTTTGGATTTCAGTAAAATCTAATTGCTGGGGTACCATTCAGCAAAGTAAGGGAAAAGGAGGGTGTTAAAACTCTCCTTTTTTATTGTCTCAATTTTGATTAATTACTTGCAATGTGGCAAACCCTTTAGTATAATGAACTCATCAACCAAAGGAGTAAATATTATGCCAAATCCAACACTTTATAGATGTCCAATAGACGACGTGACACAATGCGATATGCAGGAACCTTGCAATGGATGTGAAGTATGGGCTGCCAACAAGCCAGAAATTGAAAAGCCGCAAAGTAACGACTATATTGAGGATGACATTTGTCCATGCTGTAACCAACTAATAAAGGAGCAAACATCATGAACACATCTACCGCACACCAAATTGCACGGGTCAATTCAATCATGAATGCTGCAATTATATCATTCGTATTCGATGGCAAAGAATTCAACAAGGATTGCTTAATCGACGGCGTTAGGATTGGTACACCATTATTCAATAAATTGAGTGGCCACACCTTCGTGCCAATTTATAACTTGCCACATGATAGCTATGAGTTTGTGCCAATGGAGTATTTCACTGCTGACTTGCCCACGTACTTGACGCCACAAGTAAGCTAACCACCATACCGGCACATCAATTAAATGAAGGGGGGTAGTGTCCCCCCTATTTTTTAAGCTCCCGTTCCCTATAAAATGTCGTTCTCTCACAATGTCCAATAAAATTAAATGTGCCAAAATCATACTTGGTTGCAGATTGCGAAATTGGCAGGGGAAAATTTCAAAAATATCTGGCAAATTTTCTTGCAGTTTTGCCAGATTGCGTGTATACTATAAACAAGTTGAGCGATAACCCATGTGGAGGGTAAGTCATGACAGATCAATTAGATGAAAGGATGTTGAAGCTTGCGCGTATGGTGGAGCAGGGAGTTCCTGAAAAGGAATTGGCAAACCTTTATGGCATTGAAGAAGCGCAGCTTTTGGAGGTTTTGGCATCAACCGATTATTTAAGTGCTTTGGCACATATCCATGAAGAAAATTTTGACAAAGAGGATTTATTAAACAAAGGGTGGCAAGGTGTCGAGGAGTTTGCTGTATCGACTGTGCTAGGTCATTTGCAGGGGCCAACTCCTGATCCTGATTACGCATTGCGTGCGGCAGCAGTGGCAAACAAAGCTATTCGACGTGGCAAACATGTCAATGAGCCAATCATTATGCAGCCGAATATGCAAAGTGTCATCCAACTCAATGTGGCATATGTCAATAAACTGGAGCAAGCATTTAATGTTGCAGAACGACCTCCAGCTATGCTTGAGAAAACGCAAACAAATATGTTATCTGTAAAAGGTGTTAAGTCCTTACTTGGCGTTTCGAAAGAGATTACTGAAGATGTAGAAGTTATTGACGACTTAGATGGCATAGATTTTGTCAATGCTTGAGAATACAAGGCTTTCCAATAAGGATATTGCATATGCATTAGAGCACGACTCTGAGTTCTTTATTAACTTCTTTTTGGCAGAAGAGATAGTTGTTCCTGTCCCAAAGTTTCATGGGGACTTACTTGATTTGATGGTTCACACGGATGTGCCACAATTATCATTGGCAGTACCGAGGGCACATGCTAAAACAACACTTGCGCAACTTGCGGCTATTCACTATTTGCTGTTTACTGATTATGGCTATGTCCTATATATGTCATCTACATCTGGTCACTCAGTTGCTTGTGTTAATGACATTGTAGACTGGCTTGAGTCGGAGAATTTTCAACGTGTATTTGGCGTATGTGAATTCCATACTAGACAGGAAGGAAAAGGATTTTACGAGTTTACAATGCCAAACGGCAAAAAGTGCATCATCAAAGCATTTGGTGCAGGGCAGAAGGTTCGTGGCACATTAATTAAAAAGAAAAGACCGCAGTTGGTTATCGTTGATGATTTGGAAGACAATGACAATATAGGCAATAAAGATTTATTTATGGCACTTAAACGTTGGGTGTATGGGCCATTTAAGAAATGTACTGATCCCTTCAAGAACAAATGGATTTGGATTGGCAATATGATTCAGCAACAGTCAATGCTGTTTGAAAACCATAAGTCTGAATACTGGCATTCAATTTTATACGGCTGTTTGCTAGAGGATGGTACACCGTTGTGGCCGGACTTGTGGCCTTTGGATGCTTTGCGACAGGATTTTGCAGAATACCAATCCAATGGGATGGCAGATGTTTGGTTTGCTGAAATGATGAATATGCCAATGGCAGGTATAAATTCAATCATAGACGCAGATCAGATTACTTACTTGCCACAACAAGCGTACAGGGAACCAAAGATTGGATTTCTCACGGTGGATTTAGCAATAAGTAAAGAAGCATGGGCACACGCAACAACTATTATAGCCCATGCGTGGATTGCCGATGTAGAGATGTGGCAAATTGTCGAAACAAAAGAGTTTTTTGGTATTGACCCCATAGCCCTATTCCGCGAAGTAGTTACAATGGGGGCGGACTGGGGATTTTTTGTTGTTGGGATTGAATCTGTGGCTTACCAAGCAGCATTGCAGCCAGTTTTTCAACACTTATGTTTGATGGAGAATATTGAAGGTTTCTCATTTGTAGGTTGTCCAGCACGTGCCAGAAAGACGGAGCGTATTCTAACATGGGCAGGGCTAATTAAGGATCGCACATATGGTTTGACAGAAGGGGATTATATAGTCACTCAGCAACTATTGGCATATGATCCCACGAAGAAAGAGAACACAGATGATACGATTGATGGTGCGGCACATGGATGTTACATGATTGCCAATTACACGTATGAAATATGGAATCAGCAGGATTTATTAACAGCTGAGCCACACGAAATTCAAAACAGTTACGCAGTCTCAAAGGTATAAGATTATGGCAAAGTTAAATTTAGGCAGTGGCAAGACAGTAACACAATCAGCTCCACAAACTCCTTTAGCTCCTGAGCAGTCAGATGTAGACTTAGGTGAGGATTTTGATCCCAGTTTGGCACAAGTCGATCAGGAACGGGCAGCGCCAAAGGTTCCACAAGGTAAAGTGCAGATTGGGGATGGGATAGTCATTTCTGATGAAGCACACGTGAATCTGATGAAGCATTTGAAGGATCGACTTGATTGGGCAAATGAAGGGCACAGTGAGCAAGTTGACCGTTTTGAGGCCATTGACAAAGAGGTTTCGGGCTTTATTCGTTTGACGGATGCTGACTTTAAGCGCAAGAAGGATAATGAAAAAGGATTTGGCGTTAAGGCTTATGATATCAATCTGCAATTGACGAAAGTTCAGATTGACGAAGCAGTTACATTTTTAACAACCGTGTTCTTTCCTGAAGAAGGGCCATATAATGCTGCGGCTCCAAAGGACAAACAGAGTACAGCAAAAGCATTGACAATACTAATGAATGAACATGCCAGCAAGTTTAAGCATTTTCGGACGTTTAACAAGTTTTGCACAGACGCGTTCAAGTATAACGTAGGACTTGCAATGCCAAAATGGACTCAGCAAAAGGGTTCGTTGGTTCAGAATGATAGCACCAAAACGCAGGTTGAAGTTTTGCACGATCAAGTGCTGTATGAAGGTAATGAACTCGTTTACGCAGACCCGTATAACACGTTTTATGATCCGTCAGTTGATGTAGTCGATGTGGCAACTAAAGGTGAGTTCTTTGCTATCGCATCTGCGGAATCCAGTTTTTCAATTCAGCGTGCGAAGCTACGTGGTGAATTGTATAATATGGACAAAGTGGCAATCAGTTCACAAACTGGCTACAATAGTAAGTATTACAATATTAAGCCAGATATTACTGGCGATGCTGGCAAAGGTAAGAAATCAACTCAGATTGACTGGGAGAAATGGCTTACAATGGCAAGTGAGAAATCAGCTGTTGGCGTAATGGAAAAAGTTGTCATGTACATTTGGATGCCTGCAATTGAGTTTGAATTGGATGTTGTGCAGAGTTACAGCATTTGGCGTTTTGAGATGCTAAATGGGGAACGGATTGTAAATGCTGAGCAAGTAAAAGACGCACATGGGATGTTGCCACTTATAGGTACGCGTCCTTGGGATGATAATTTTGGTGATCAAACGCAGAGTTATGCTGAAGTCCTTTTGCCATATCAACGCTTCTCTTCTTTCCAGTTGAATATCCACCAGCAAGCTGCGCGTAAAGCACTTTACGGTGTGACACTGTATTTAGAGCGCCTAATGCCAGATCTGAAAGACGCTGATTTGGTGGCCTGTAAAATACCCGTTAAATCTACAGCGGAATTGGAAAACATCGACAAGCTGTTTCGGCAGTTCAATGATGTTCCGCAAACGCAGAATACAATGACTGACTTGCAGAACATGGATGGGTTGATGCAAAAGATTCTGCCAACTGATATGTTAAAACAAGTGACAGATTTAGAGCGGGCAACCAAATACCAATCAGCTGCCACAGTTCAAGGTGCCAACCGAAGAAATTTAAAGATTGCGCAATTGATTGAGTCACAAGCCTATGAAACTGCTAGGCGCATGATGGTGTATAACATTTTGGAAAAACAGGAAGCAATTGAGATTACTGATCCGCAAACAAGGGAAATTATCCAAATCAATCCGGCAGAACTTCGAGATGCCAAATTGGAAACTACTATTGGCGCAGGTTTGCGTGGTATGGACAAGTTGATTCTTATCGAGTCTTTGCAAGAGATGTTAGGCTTCGTTGTGCAGAATCAACAAGCCAGCCAAGAAATTGATGTAGTTGAGGTAATGAATTACATTACAAGTTTAATTGGTGATTACACAAACTTCAATCAATTCCGTTTTGAAAATGAGTTTGACAAATTAACTGCCGAACAGAAAAACATGGCATTCCAATTACTACAGCAAGCAATGGTAGCCAATGAGCAAGAAGGAGGAGCGCCACAGCCTAATGCGAACCCTGTTTGACAAACAACCTGAGTACATCCAGACCATTTTAGTGCAGACTACAGCTGCCACTGAATGGTCTGTGTTTTTGGAATCTGCCATTTTGGATTTAAATGATCAAATGTCAGGTCTTCAAACAGACTGCGATGCTTACGAATTTCAACGTAAATATGCCATGCTGAAAGCACAAAAGCAGCAAGTGCTAGATTTGCTTGACTTAATGCAACACTTTAACACACAACGACAAACTTGAGGATTATACCGATGAAATACCGAAATCAATTTATGAAATACCAACTACACTGCATTGATGAGCCTGGAGCTGGCGGAGGTGGTGGTGGAAATCCAGGTGGCGAACCGGGTTCTGAAAATAACAATGACGCAGGGTTGTCAGATCACAGCACTTTGTGGGATAATGAATCTACAGAGACACCGGCACCAGCTGTACAACTTGTTCAACAACCTGCGGCACAACCTTTGTCTGCGGCTGAGTCATTTGATAAGCATGTGGCAGGTATTGACTTTGGTTCCAATCCTGAAGCAATGATGGCAGCTGTGCGAGATGGGAATGTCGAAGGTTTTGCAGAACAGTTGGTTAATATGCAAAAGGGCATTTATAAAGCTGCAATGCTAGATGCCAATAAGATGATGCAGCAAACGACTGGCAATCTCAAAACTGAGATGCAGAATAACACTGAAACTGTAATCAGTTCTGACAAATTAATTTCGCAAATGAATGGTGCATTGCCTTTCACAGCGGAACCTGCTTATGCTCCAATGGCAAAGGCAGTATTGACACGACTACTGAGCAAGAAAGATATGACACCAGAGAAAGCTATTAAAGAAACTGGTGAGTATTTTTCTAACATGTCAAAAGCAGTTGGCGGAAATATGAATGGCAATCTGGGAAACAACCAGCATTCAAATTCCAACAACCAATTTGGCGATGCCACCCAAAACGAGGATATGGATTGGGTGCAATTTATGGGCGGCAAGCCTGAGTAACTTTATTAACACTCTTTAGGAGTAAATTATTATGGCAGTTAAAGGTATTTTCCTTTCTGACAGCAACATTCAGGGTAGCCGCGTTGGCGATTTCGCTTCAGGCTTGTTGCAAACTGAACAAACGGGCACAGCTCCGTTACTAGGTTTGTCTGCGGGTATGAATTCAGCTGATGCTACTGATGTAGTTGTCACATGGTTTGAAGAAAACAATCTGGCAGGTCGTGTTCTAGTAACAGATGACAATGCCTCTGGTGATACAACAATCACATTACAGAAAGCTGACGAAGTGACAGCTGGCTCGATATTCCTTGTGGAAGCATCTGGCGAGTACATTTATGTCGAATCAGTTTCTGGATTGATTGCCACAATCACACGTGGTTTTGCAGGTACAACTGCGGCAGCTATCAACGGTGCTACAGCTGGTGCTCCAGGTTACGTTGGCATACAGCGTATTGGCACAGCCTACGAAGAAGGTTCAAGCAAGCCAACTTCAATCGCGAATCTGGGTTTCCCTCGATTCAATTATATGCAACTGTTTCGCAACGCATGGGATGTGACTGGTACTGCAAAAGCTATCCAGCATCATACTGGCGATGTAGTTGCTAAAAACAAACGTGATGCAGCTAATCTACATGCTGTGGATATGGAGCGTTCTATGATCTTCAGCCGTAAGGCTATTGGTACACAGAATGGCAAACCTTTCCGCACAATGGATGGCATTATTCCTCAGTTGTCAAGCAATGTCCAAGCGGCAGGTGCCACAACAACTTGGGAAGAAGTTGATTTGTTCCTTGAAAACGTGTTCTCACGTAACATCAAAGGGCAACCCAACGAGCGTATTGCGTTCTGTGGCAATCAGGCACTTCGTGTGTTAAATGGCATTGCTAAACTTGACGGCATTATGAACATTGAAGTTGGTGAAGCATCATTTGGCATCAAGGTTATGAAGTGGATTACGCCATTCGGTGATATTTCACTCATGACACATCCGCTGTTCAGCGAGTCTCCTCTGTGGACTAAGGATATGTTGGTTCTGCATCCTGGAGCTATGCGTACTCGTTACCTTCGTAAAACACACGAAGACAATAACGATATGGATGGTCAACGTGCAGGTGTCGATGCTGACTTTGGCGTTCTAACTACAGAAATGTGTTTGGAATATCGGGCTGAAGCAACTGGTGGATACATGACTGGTCATACAGCAGCAGCTACTTAATCGTGGCTTTGCAATGGGGTTTGCACTAGCATTCCCCAGACCATTTTTTAACTTTGATTTGGAGAAATAGATATGGCGACACCAGTAATGGGTGCTCAAGGTACTTACGCAGATGCAACTGGGGTAATTGATACCACAGCCGCAGCTGAGATTGTAGCCTTGTTGGTACTTTTGCAAGCTCGTTGGACACCGTCTGATGGGGAATCCGCTCTGCACACTGACATGAATCTTGTGTCAAAAGATGTTGCAGCCTTAATTAATGCTGAGATTGATGCTTTCGCTGCTGCAATTGCTGCTGCACCAACTGCATAATTGGCTTAACGGAGAACTGAGATGACACATGTGTATATTACACCTGACGCATCTGGTTTTCGTACTTACGTGCCTGTCGAGGATTTAAAAGTCCTCGTGCAGTTCGTTGACGGAAATTACCGAACAGAAGATGAAGCACTTGCCAAAGCAATTGATCTGGCAATCACCCAAGGCCATATTTCGCGCTGGGTTCGCAAAGTTGATCGCTCTGCTGCTGAAAAGCTTGTGCACGACCATATTGCACAACGCGCGGCATCAGGTGCACAAGCTGGTCAAGCAACCTCTGCCGCAACTGCCAATTTAAACGTGTTGCAAGCTCGGGATCAAGAGTTACACAAAATGCCTGATCCTGCGGCTGTTGTTGACGCTTTGAAAGAAGACAGTGATTTGCTTTTGACAGAACATGTTGATCGCCCTGTGGCAATTAAACCTGCGACAAAGCCTACTGGCATAACTTTCGGAAAGCCATAAATGGAAGAGTCTCAAACATTCTCGGCATTGATTGACGATGTGCTTAAGCGTAGTGGTCGTAAAGACCGTTTGCCAAGTATCATTGCGTACGCGCGCACAACAATACGTGAGTGTTTGATACTCGACTTTTTTGATCAGTCTCTCATTGAGACGCAAGTAACAGTAGATGCCATTCCATTTCTTTGGGATAGGCCAACGAATTTACGAAGCATTCTGGCAGTTCGCACTCCGTACTTTGATCGACGAAACAAGAGTATTTTTTCTAAGGAGCGGAAGCCTGGAATGGTTGTGACAGATGATGAGCAATACTTTTATCTGTCAGGCAATTCATTTGCATTCAACGGCTTAGCTGTCGGGGATGTGCTTGATGTTGCATATTATGAATATAGCAAACCACTTATTTATATCCCCACAGTTACAGAACGTCCTGCAAGATACAATTTGGAAACTGAGTTGTGGGAATATCATCAGGCCTACACCGCAAGTGAAGAAACCGAACTGACCGCCAGAGATAAAGTAACAAACTGGTTGCTATTCTATTGGTACGAACTCATTGCAGAAGGCACGCAAGCAAAGTTGTACAAATTGGTTAATGATGAAGCCCGTATGCGAATGAGCTATGCACTTTACAAATCGATTCAGAAAGATCTTGTGGCAGGTGAGAGCACTGCTTATATGGGCAAATACTGATGGCTGCATTTGGCATTGCAGATATTGATTCAAAGGTTCGTAGTGCTGATCCAGATTTTGATGTGTGGCTTGAGAAGAATTTGGACATTATTAAACAACTCTTTTTGGGTGAGAGTTCCGACGAAGTTTGGCACGAAGTTGGTGCAGTTGGTGAACCAGCGTTTGAGAACAGTTGGGACAATTATGGCTCAAACTCATTTGGTGACTGGAGTACTGCTGCATTCAGCAAGCTTGGCAATTGGGTGCAACTTAAAGGTTTTGTTGCTTTTGGCGTAGTTTCTCTAGGCGATCCCATATTTACATTGCCCGAAGGATACAGGCCCGTAAAGGTAGAAATGTTTGCGTCATTTACAGGTTTCGACCAAACGCCAACTGGGCCAACGTATATTTTGGTGCATCCTGATGGAAGAGTCATTGCACACTCGTCATTTCTAGATGATTGGGTTACGATTACCATACCCAAGTTTCGCACAATCTAATTTAACAGGTAGGAAATACAATGCGCGGTGAATACGTAATACGATTTAAGAATGGTGACGATGAGGATGAAGAGATCATTGTGCCAAATACCTTAATTGGTGAAGGTCAAGCAGCTTTGGCGCACGCCCTGTTTAATGGCAATGATTTGTCAAGTTTCTCTTTCACAATCGGCCTGTTCTCTGAAGTTCCGGCTTATGCGGCAGTTCATGCTGATCCGTATACTACAGAACCCGTAGGGAATGGATACGCCAGACAAGCACATGCTGCTACTGGTTGGACGATCACAGCTGTTGACGAATCAGTTTACGCTGAATCTGCCACTGTGACTTTTACCGCTACTGGCGCAGACTATGATAAAACGTTTAACAGATTCTTTTTAACAGCTATTACAGAAGAACCTGCGGCTACGTTCACAAGCAAATTGATTAGTTACAGTTCGGCACTTGCGGCTGCGGTGCAGTTACTTGACACCCAGACTTACAACGTCGCTTACAGAGTGTACATGAAATAAGATGGCAAGACTTCCAGTAAAATCAGTTGATGGACTTGTTCTAGCACTTGACCCCAAGAAGCTGGAGCAGGTTATTACGTTGGAAGGCAAAAACTTTTTGCTGGATGCTGATGGCCCACGTTCTGCATTTGGGACGGATGGTACATATCGCAGACTATTTAACTCAGAGTTTGTGGAATCGTTTAAGTTAGGCACAGAGCAGTTCTATTTTGCACATACTTCGACAGACAGCGCTAGCACATGTGGCGTTTACAAAATGGATTGGGCCTCACGTCAGTGGATTTACCAATTTGAGATGGCAAATATCTATACCTCGCGTTTGCGAAAGCATCATCCTTGGTCTTACGCGTTTGTGGGTGGTATACACTATGTCAACCATTTGGCCTTTGGTTTGTGGGCTTATGACGCGACAACACTTGTGTGGACAGCTGTTACAGCAACTGCGCAATCGGGATTCGGTTCAGCTTTGCCAATCTATGGTGTCACAGCTTCGGCAGGACGTTTGTGCTATTTGGTGCAGGGTTTTGCTTGGTGGTCTGACATTGATGATGGGACAGCCACTACGCCAAATACCGTTACAGGTGCGGGATTTCAGAATCTAGCGCTAATTGGTTCGCCAGTTGAAGACTATGAGTACAAAGGTATCTTCTATGTGGCAGATGGATTTTTGACTGTCCTAGATTCTGGTGTTATGAAGTCAACTGTTATAAGCTCCATTAACCCATTTCGCCACGATCCCCTTAAGTCGGCACATGTGCCATTCAACCAAAATTGTGTTGTGCGAATTGATTCGAAAACTCTTATCTTCTTTACTCGCACAGGTCTTTATGCCACAGATGGTAGTGAGTTTTCCGTGTGGCAGCCACTGATGTCAGAGTACCTTAAAGAGAGTTACATTCCGACTTTGTCATTGAATGACATTGGACAAGTGCAACTTCATTACGATGAGTATCGTCAGTGGTTTTTTCTTTCTCTTGCGCAAACAAGAACTGTCAATCTTTATGCGAAAGCTTTTGCTTTGTATCTGCCACGTGATCAGTGGGGATCATTCGACAAAGTGCATCGTGGATTTGTTTCCATTGACGAGTACGGAGATAACAGTAAAATATCATTGGGCTATGTTGCAAATGATGGTAAACTGAACATGTTCAGCGATACAACTGCCGACTTGCATTTGACAGCTCAAGCACCAAGTGCCGTTGCAGGACAAAATGAAGTTGTATACCTGGAAGCTCTTGTGCAGCCCAATTGTGTTTTGGGTGCCAATATCACGTATGCAAGTTCGGCCATGAGGCTTGACAGTAACAACTATTTGCACGATCAATTAACTGCATTTGCGCAAGCTGATCCACTAAACGCGGGATGGTATGAAACCTGGAAAGTTCTACAGGCAGTTTCAGACCCGATTGCCATACAACCAGACGATCCAGCGACAATTGACGAGTTGGCGTTGTCTGCCACAGTAAGCTCTGCATTTAATTTGCAGCAAGTTGAAGTTGTCACTTATGGGTTCGGCAAGCAAAATTTGCAAGAAGACCCATTGGATGCCAAAATCTGTATTGGGCTATTTCGTATGACAGACAATGCAGACAGTCAGCAAATTACGAATATCCAAGAGATGGCAATCTCAATGAATGACTCCGTTGGCACAGCAGCTGACGCAGAAGATTGGTTGAATGATTATGCCTCAGATGTAGAAATAGACTGGATGTTGATCGACGAAATCATTGAAGATTGGGGCTATGGCATACAGCCTGGCTCAATCTACACACATCAACTTATTGGTACAATTGACGGGTTTAAGCAGTGGGAAGATCAGATTGCCACTTTTGAAGTCCGTTTGGCGGATGGAAAAACAACACTATACACTGGCGATGTTCAAGGTTTATATTGCCTATTGAAGATTGAAGCTATGGAAGCAGGTCAGTCTTTCCACTTAAAAGATTTAGAGTTTAACGGCTCACTTGCAGGAGTAATCTAATGGCAAAGCGTGTACAGTTTGTCCGACACTCTACAGCAAATGCTAATGTATTTACTGGCAACGAGGGCGAGGTTACTGTCGATTTAGACAACGACGAACTTCGTGTTCATGATAGCACAACTCCAGGTGGCGTTCCTCAAGCTCGTAAGGATTTGGCAAATGTTGCAGAAGCTACACCCTCAGTCGATGGTAAAATGACATCTGCAAGAGTCTCTGAATTGATTGCAGCAACCGCAGGTTTGGCAGCTGAGATTATTCGAGCTTTGGCAGCGGAGTCTGCGATTACTGCGGCGTACATTGCTGCTGATCTTGTTGAAACTAATGCCCGTATAGCAGATGTTGATGCTGAAGAGACTGCACGTCTTGCGGCTGACGTCATTTTGCAGGCTGACATTAACACAAGGCTATTGGCAAGTGCTGCGTATGTCCACCCAAACCATTCAGGCGACGTAGTTTCTTCTGGCGATGGGGCACAAA
>Ga0316206_1002295_pt1 | contig 13336 bp, 9 predicted proteins | sample 6monthpyrite_MG_FD_204942 | JGI IMG/M metagenome (GOLD analysis project Ga0316206, IMG submission 204942) | Microbial mat bacterial communities from mineral coupon in-situ incubated in ocean water Damariscotta River, Maine, United States -... | ecosystem: Environmental > Aquatic > Marine >...
GGCCAACGGCGCTGATGGTGTTGCGTGATAAACTCGCGGTGAGTTGTGCGCCAGCGCGGGCGTCTAAGTAAATGCCGTTAACACTCATGTTGCGGATGATGCTGTCTTCAACCAGCGGCGTGACACTTAAGACTCCGCTCACTTGGTAGTCGATACCGGTGGTGGCATATTCAATGACGGCATACCGTAGCGTAATACTGCCGCCATTAATAACACGTATTCCATACCAATCACCTGTCTGGTTAAGTACCAATGCATTACTTGTAAAAGTAACAGGTGAGCCTGACGTACCGGTAACTTGAAGTGAACCCTGAACAATTAATTCTGTTTTAGAGATGTCTACACCCGATGCTTGATCATCCGATGTTGCGAATTTGACGATTGTACCTTGGGAAATAGTTAGCGTTTTGCCGGCTGGAACGGTGATATCACCCGTCACAATATGTGTATCTGTGTTATTCCAGATTTCGTCAGCAGTAAGAGTACCGGTGTGATTGATAGCAGCAAAAGAAATACTTTGTATCGCTAATAAAAATGCAACTCCGACAAAACGTGAAAATTGATTTTTCCCAAACATCAGCACATCACCTAAATTATTACTGTTCCAACATCTGATGTTTATTATCAGACGCAGATATCCCACACCGTAAAATTACAGTTTGAGTTATTCGTTAAATATTTTCGGGGAGTTGTTAAAACCTATCTCTTCCTGTTGATAGGTATTTTGGATATGAATTTATTATTTTTGTTACATCAAGCTACTTTTATTTTTTATTTTAGTGCCACCGATATATCAGGGTGGCTAAAAGCAAATCGATGTGAGTTCCCCAACTTGAGATTATTGTCACTCGATATAATTCTAAAAGCAATGAAAGTTTCTATTTTCGTGTTCAAGTTGGCATTCTGCACATCTGCTATTATCCAGCGCCCACCCTGGTAATACTCTGCCCAGTTATGAAAATCTTCTGGTTTCAGTAACTTATCTTCAGAATAGAGGTAGCCACCTATTACACGAGTGGGTATTTTTTGAGCACGCAATAACGCAGTAAAAAGATAGGAATATTCAGTGCAATCGCCTTTTCGGTTGTTAAGTGCATATAGCGCACCACGATCATTCTTAATATAGCCTTCATATTTGATATTTTTGCTTACCCAGTTAAATAAAACTTTTGCACTATCCGATGAAGATTGTTTGATTAAGTTGTCACTAAATGAAATTAACATATTATTATCCGACTCGATATTTCTTTCTGCCGAGAGGAATTGTTTTTTGTTATTCAACTCTAAACGATTAGCCTTAGCTGACATATTAAGAGTGACCGTTAATGTGATAATTTTTGTCGCAAAAGGCGCTAGATTTTTTATAGTAAACGTTTGTATATGGTTACCTAACTTATCGTACTCCGACTTAAATGGGTATGATGATTTAATTTTATCAACACGTTGGTTTGAAGTTTGCGGCACCGGCGCATAAGCCCAAAATTCACTTTGTTCAATGAATTTATTGGACTTATTTTGAATATGATATTGATACTTAATTGTACGAGAAATGCGATATTCCGGTTTATCATATAATAAAAAGTATATAGCAGCACTTACACCAATAATACCAAAGACACTTAATATTACGACGATTTTCTTTGTTTTAGAGTTCATTATTCAACCGTTATTATTTACAGCTTTTGGGTTTTTGCAAGGTAAATTCCTGCTTGGATGTCATTTTATATTGTTTAAAGATAAAGTCTGAGAAGCCTTCCGCGCCACCAAGTAAGTAATATTTATTCTTTTGTTTAACCTGGTTAAATAAATTAAAATCATCACCGGCATTGTCTGCAAAAACAAACCGGGTGCTCTCAGGATATTTTGCTTCATTTACTTTTGTGTGCTTTATACTCTTTGGGAAATAATTTAGTAGTTTATCAAGATTTTTTTTATTCTTCTTGCTTACTGCATCTATAACCACCCAATTATGCACCTTACGATCTGAGAATAATTGCTCAGGTGATATACTCTTTAAGTCTTTGCTGGTATAAGTCCCAATCAAGCGGCCTTTATCTTTCGACCAAGAAGCGATTCCGTTACTATAAACAAAGGTCTTTTTGAACCCTTTTTTCCTTAATCTGCCACATTCTTCAATTAATGGCTTTATATCATGCCCACTATTGATAAGTACTAGAGTTTTACTTTTCCAAAAATTTTTAACCTTTATCTGGCTAAGCGGTATATTTATTGAGTTGTTTATTCTGAATTTATCAAAGTCAGCTTTAGCACGTACATCTAATAATACGAGATCGGGGATTTTTAATTTTTTATCTTGTGCCGATATACTACATAGTGTGTCGAATTGATTAAATTCTTTTGCTTTGACCGAGGCCTTTATGGATTGTTGTAGTGTTTTGTTAGTATTCACTTGATTCGCATTTGTTACAGGTGCAAAACAATTTTTATTGTCATCAGCAAGCACAATCCCCATTAATAGCCAAATAACAACTGACAAACTTATTGATTTCATACGTTTAATATCCACTATAATTTAAATTAATAGTCGTCAATAGGGTGATAAACTATTATTCAACCTGATAAATAACACATTTTTTTATTATTGCCTCATAGTCAGATTGTATTTTCCATAATATCGCGTTCCGACAAGCTTGACAGTATACGTCCCATTTTGCTTTGGAGTGAAATTATTATCGGTTACTTCATCACTGTCTGCGTTATTTTTATATACGATTTTTTTACCTTGGTAGATTTTCAGGTAATAACTAAATAAACTTGTCTTGAGATTAGTAAACCGTACGGGACTGTTGGCGACTCCCTCAAAATGATACTCTGCAATCGCTTCCTTCGCCAATCGACCATCCACTGTCATCCCGGGAGCCACGATATTATGTTTGCCCGTTAATTCAGTGTCTATCGCAATCTGCTTCATACTCATACTGTAATAACCATAGTGTCTTATTCCAAACAATTTGACAGTATATGTTCCATTCTTTTTCGGTGTAAAAATACTTTCCATTGCTTCATTACTGTCAAGATTATTCTTGTAAACAATTTTATTACCTCTATAGATTTTGACGTTGAAACTAAAAGAGTCTGTCTTTGAATTAATAAACAGTACTGGGCTGTTGGCGGCTCCCTCAAAATGATACTCTGCAATAGCACCTTTCGCTAATAGTCCGCCCACAGTCTCACCGGGACTCAATATATTTTGTTTACTGTTTAATTCTGCGGCAGTCGTAATCTGTTTCATTCTAAGACTATAGTCACCATGATGTCTTATTCCATGCAGTTTAACAGTATACGTACCATTCTGTTTCGGCGTAAAAATACTCTCCGTAATTTCATCACTGTCAGCATTGTTTTTGTAAACAATTTTTTTACCTTTATAGATCTTAATGTGAAAAACGAACAAATCTGTCTTGAGATTAGTAAATAGTACAGGACTGTTGGCGACACCTTCAAACTCATGCTCTACAGTTTGTCCTTTTATCAGGCTACCCGTAAAGACAATAGATTCTTCTAATGCAATACTTTTTTGAATTTGTATTTCGATTTTATCTGATAGAGTATTTTTAAATTTATTTACGGCAAACACAGAAGCGTTAGCACTAAAAAATAAAAACAAAATACTCGCCAAATATCTAAGCATGCCGATAAATCCTAATTTTAAATAAATTTAAGAACATTAAGTGTAAAATAATTTACACTGATGAAACATAAAAAAAACTTGTTAACTATCTGTGATTAGTCAATATCTCGCTTATGTCATTTAATAACCTTATTTTCTAAGATCTAAAAACCAAATTTCAGGCGTTCATACACTAGCTAAAAGGAAATCATAACAGGGGGATATACATTGCTTAAAAGAAAATGAATGCATATACGATCATTTAGTAAGAACTGCCGTTTACACGCACAGGTATCTTATAGCTACCCGTTTTATCTAGTGCTTACCCCGAATCAAGTGATTCACTCTATTCAATCGAGCTTTTAATACGTCCATTCCAGATAAATAGAATAGACTTAGATTTCTATGAACCTTTATTATGTCATTAAAATATGTCATAGCCAATTCACCATACTATTCGATAACTAGCCATGCGAACAAAATATGCAGGAATAGACCACAAGAAGGCTTACTATCACTTTGATAAAGAAGTGTTTCATCTCTATAAAATTAGCAAGACTAGAGACTTTCATATTTAATTTATAGCAATTATAAACACAATTACAGGCAAAAATCGATTTGAATTTTTACCATATATTTGAATAAGTTAAAACACTAAATTTCGCTGTTAATTTTTTTGAAAGTCTAATTTATGTTCACATACCTTATTGGTTAATCATCCTATTAGTTAAATCCCAGTCTAACGTTCATTGATTAGGGGGGCATAAAATTCATTAAGCGAAACTACCATAATTTATTTCTCGTAGATAATGCATTACGTCTTTATACCTCCCCTTTTCAACTAACTGCTTTGCTGTTTGTTGACCAAAACCAGGGATATCCTGTGACACATACCACAAATATGTTTTTTCTAGAGTGCCACACCATGGCCAAATAAAATCAAAGATATTCAACATTTCATGTAAACGACATTGAGTTGCGGTTAATTGGATATACTTTTTATCTTTTATGCGATCTCTGGATAGCCCAAGTAGTATTGCAAGATCTATAAGATGAAGGTTAAATTTATTCGAGAGTGCAACAGAATTAATATATCCATTGTTATCAGTTAATTCTTTTAATAACGAATTCATTCGTGGATATGATAACAATTATAATGGTAAATATTTATTACACTGCGATTTAATAAGTTAAAAAATCTACTTATTCAATTCGTAAAACATATCGTCTTTAATAAAGTAATATGCCAGAGCTTACTTACGAAACAATGTCATACTGTATGCAGTACGACCTCCTCGATTGGAACCAAGTAGTGCGCCCTTCGTGGTTGAATTCAAAGTCCATCCATCACTGGTACACCAATTACCAATACATTTGCTTTCAAGTTCTTTGACATGCACTTCACCAATATCAAATATTTTATACGACACCTCTACCGTGATAGGTTTATGTAAGTTCTTTGAGCCAAAGAGTGTCGCTGTCGCCGTTCCGTCTAAATCTGTACCAGGCGGAATATTGAGTGAATACATAATGTGTTCACGGGTCCCTGAACCAACCATACCACCAATTGAAACATATTGATCATTATGCTCTACAATTGGTTTTTGGCTTACCCATTTCCCGGTCATAAAGGTGCGTAATGTTTGCATCTTATTACGCCAAGCCGCATTCGCAGCTTCTTGTTTAATGATTAATGCTTTTTCTTCGCTCGACCCTTTTATGACATAAGATCCTTTAGCCCAATGTGATAACGGCCGTCCTTTAACATCCGGTTTAATATCTAATTCAGTAAATCGTATATTCCATATATTCGATTCTAACTTAGAGACCGACAGACCAAATAAGTCCATTTTTGTGCCTTCATCGGCGATTTTGACTAATACATCTTTACCTGAAACTCGGTTACTGTATTTGTAGAAATCTTCGACCAATCTGAATTCACCTTTTATCCGTGATTTAACGACAGGCTCAACGTCAGTGCCCACATTTTGTGATGCTATAATTTCAATATCTGTTATTTTAAGTCCCTTGGAAAACTTCTGTTCCAGATAAGTCTTAAAATCGTCTTCTGTTGGGCCGACCTGACTTTTAAAACAGCCACTTAACACAACTGTCGACATGAGCATTAATATCATCAATCGCCTCACGTAACCCCCTCCCTTAAGAAATATACACGTTATTAATTATTGTTTACTGCACAATGACGATATAACCACTGCCATTTCCCATTTCATCGAGTGTTAAATTACCCTTTCGAATTGACTCACCACTGATTTCAATAGCGTATGTTTGTGTTGCGGTGACTGACCATGTGATTTCAGATTTGGATAATAACTCGTAAGCCGTTTCAACAATCGTTCCACTCGCATCTCGAAGTGTGATATGGGTATTTTTTAAACCATCAACGGTGACCTTATAAGTATTACCCGCTGTCGCATTAAAGTTAATGCGATCAAGACTGTCATAACAAAAATTATGATTTTCTAATGTTGCTAATGTAATGGTATGTCCCGTTACATCGTCTTCCTCAAAAGCATCTGCAACACAAGTGGCTGAACCGGTGATAACGATTTGATTTGTAGCTAATGCGGCGTTATTGGTTTCATTGCTCTCAACAATATTAAGAAGCGGTAACGTTGGGAAATTCACTACAAAGTATTCCATAGCAACATCACGGGGATCGACATATGCACCAATAAAATACGTACCCGAACTGACAGATGTGGGCAAGGTCAGTTGTTTTAAACGTTGTATAGATTGGCCCGCAGCTAGACCTTGATTGGATGTTGGATCAACCCAACCAATAAATAAGTCGGTTAAAGGGTCGATGACATTATCCTGGCTAAGATAAAAGCCAACCGGTACGATTCCAGCAAAATCACCTGCATTCGACATTCCTGTATTTATAATCGTGACATCAAGATCAATTCTATTTCCTGCTGTTGCTGTAGATGGAGCCGTCAAAGAAGTAATGGATAAGTCCGGTTTTGCTGTGGTGTTTCCACCTCCATTCGTACTTGAATTTCCGCCACCACCTCCTCCACCACACCCAGAAGTAGGACTACTAAACTAATAGTGATCATTCGACTTTTAAACATTGCCATCCCCTGTATCTTATTGATTTTTATAGGGAGTCCGACAGCGGCTTAACGTGCGTATCGTTATAATTCTTATATTAAGCCCCTGTTTTGGGGACGTCGTAACATGCCACTAATATCGGGACAATGATAAAATCAATTACATCCGATAAATACCTATTACTCATTTCATGGCTTAAAAAGATGCGCCTAGAAAAAGAACTCTCTATGCGTGACCTTGCTTTATTGATCGGTGAGCCGCATCAATTCGTTGGTAAGATAGAAACAGGGGAAAGGCGATTAGATGTGTTTGAATATGTACAATATTGTCAGGCCCTTAAAATTGATCCAGGTAAAGGGTTAAAGTTACTATTTTAATACTTCAGTTTATCTTATGTTTATTTAACATAGAGTCGCTATTTCAGTAGCCCACAAAAAATGAAAATTCTACTTAGAATTCCAAGTATTAGATCCTGTGAAAAATCTATTACGTTAATAGGACAGCTAAGTAATTCAGTTAGCGACCGATAATATAATGAGAAGAATCCATTACCCTTCTATTTATGATTTTATTAGACAGAAAATTATGAAATTGAATATCTGCTTTTGTAATCTGACATTGGTGTATGGTTAGAGAATAGAAAGTTGCAGCCCCTTTGTAGTCTTTCAAAATATAATGTTTAAGTTTGTTTTACGAAAGTCCCCAGGATGACTTATATAACCAACAAGATAGTTCATCGGAAGGTATAGGACGACTGAAATAGTAGCCTTGTCCTATATCACAACCCAGTATCATCAACATATCAAGAATTTCTTTACTCTCAATACCTTCCGCAACGACTGATAATCCTAAGTTATGCGCAAGATCAATGGTTGAGCGTACGATAATTTCATCATCTTTATTTGTTATTAATCCAAAAATAAAAGATTGATCAATTTTTAATTCATGAACAGGTAATTTTTTTATATAAGCTAGTGATGAATATCCCGTACCAAAATCATCAATGGATATCTTGAAGCCCATATCGTGTAACCGCTCAAGTAATGCAATTGCACTTTCAGGTCGCGACATAATGGCGGACTCAGTAATTTCCAGTGAAATATTATTAGCGCTAACTTGGTGTGTGTCTAGTAAATTTTCAATATAATCAGGCAGGCTAGGATCAAGTAAGTTGCGTGTTGATAGATTCACAGCAATGCTAAGATCGATACCTGATTCAGTCCAGTGCTTGATTTGAATGATAGCCTGTTCCAATATCCAGAGTGTGAAAGGTCGAATCATTCCTGTCTGTTCAATCATGGGAATGAATTCCACAGGAGAAATCATCCCTCTTTCTGGATGTGGCCAGCGCGCCAGGGCTTCTACACTCTTTATTTTACCCGTCTTAATATCAATCTTTGGCTGATAATAGAGTGCCAACGTTTTGTTATTAATTGCTTCTCGTAGTTCTCCATAGAGTTTTAGATGCGGCAAACTATAAGGGTCATCATCAGGATTATAAATATTGAAACCGTTCACACCATTCTTGGCGACATGCATCGCAATATCTGCGTGTCTTATTAACATGTCAGGGTCTTCACCATGTAATGGGTATAATGCAATGCCAATGACAGATTCAATTTCAATAGGTATGTCTTCGATAATGATTGGTTCTTTAAACAATTTCTGAATCTTGTCTATTGCGAAATTAATATTTTCTTGATTAATACCCGATAAAACAATGGTAAATTCATCGCCCCTGAGAAGGGCTACTGTATCAGCATCACGTAAGCCTTTCACCAAACGATGCGAAACTTTTTTTATAACAATATCACCGTTTTGATACCCCATTACGTCATTTATTTCTCGTAAGCGGACAATATTAACGATGAATACCGCAAGTGTTGATGATTCACGGCGCGCTACTTTTAGTGCATGCTCCAGACGATCATGCAATAAAGATCGGTTAGGTAAGTCGGTCAGCGTATCATACAACGCTTTATGTTCCAGCTCCTCGATATACTGCTTACGTTCACTGATATCCTGGATGATAGCCGTAAATATAGGTGGCGATTCTTCCATTGATATTTGTAAACGTACTTCAGCCGGATAATTCGAGCCATCTTTGCGTTGATGTATGGTCTCAAAATCAACCTGCGTGACATCGCCCCGACGTAATGGCTCGATCAATGCGTTAAACTGATCTCGATTCACCTCGGGTTTAATATCAACCGGGGTGAGTTGCTGTAATTCATCTAATGTGTATCCGAGATTTTGGCGTGCACCTTGACTTACATCAACAAAGTTGAGCGTGTCCGCATTAAACGAATAGATTTCATTCCATGAATGTTCAAAGATACGGCCCATACGTTCTGACAACATATCGGCTTGTCGCAGTTCAGTGATGTCATGAATAATACCCGTGGCATGTTTAGGTTTTCCGGTTTTGTCGTACGTAAGTTCACAACTTTCACTAATATATTTTACTCGCCCATCCGACATTAAAACTCGATAAACAATCTCATAAGGCTCACTTTGTTCGAGATAATTAGTAAAGTTTTTCTCGACAAGCCCACGATCATCCGGGTGTACAAGCGCTATAATTTTTTCGTAAGTGATAACTGAATCAGTAGGATTGATTTCAAATAGAGTATAGATCTCATCTGACCAGGAATATTCAGGACTCTTCATGTCCGACTCCCAACTCCCCATATGTGCAATATGCTGTGCATTGGAAAGATGCTCATGACTTCCCTGAAGTTCATGCATGAAGGTTCTAAGTTGTCGCTCTGCACGAGCAAGAATAAAATAGAAGAAAATAAAGAGAACAATGCCTATTAACAATGAACTACTACTGATAATGACGATCGTTTCCCACGTACTTTGAATACGTTGTGTCATATCACGTACTAACACTATGCCGCCTACCTTGCGTTGACCAGCGTCCAGCAAAGGCAGGATGCGACCTCGGTAGTATTTCGAATCGTCTTCTAGTTTAATATTTTCAGAAAACAATCCATTTTTATGCTGCGAAAGAATGTTACTCAGACCACCAGGTAACGCATTCGATGTCTGTGAAACGATGACTTTATTTGGGAGATAATTCCAGTCAGCTTTTCGACCGAGTATCTGCATACCGGATAGCCAGTCCGACTCATGCAAGTATTGTTTGTCGATCACAACCCATAAATTAACTTTAAAAATTCGTTGCATATCCTGAATAATCAGGTCGATTTCTTCTCCGAGCTCAATGTAACCCAGTAACTTGCCTAGTTCCCATATCGGAAGTACAGCACGGAGTGTAAAGGTCCCTAAAGGCCCAAGTTCTATACCATAATAAAAGTCTCTGGTTTTTTCCGCTCCGAGTGCAGTAAACCGATTAATGATATCACTATGTCGAGCTGGCTGGTGCACACGTAAGATGTTGATGCGCTTTGGATCATGGAAATAGAAGTGAGTAACATTATGTTTTGTTCTTAATTTTTTAAATAACGGATCGGCAAGAAGAAATAATTTTTTACGATCCCGAAATGTAAGCGCTGAACGAATTTTTGAATTAAACGCAATCGCATCCAGGGCTGAGCCGAGCTTATGGGCACGTTCTTCAAGCGCTGCGTGGTAGTAGCCCTCGACGGATTGAATGCTACGCGTGAGATCATCTGAAATATGTTCTTGTTCTTCATTATAAACACCGACAATAAATAGGCTCAAAACCAAAGTCGATACTAACGCCAAAGGAACCAGAATACGTACTTTTAAATTATAAATATTAATTTAAACCATCCCTAGATTCGATGTAGTTGAACTCGATTACATATTTAACCAGTTAACGGCTCAAAACATATAAACTGAAGGGGAATTATATTATTAGCTGTATTAGTTACGACTATATCTGACATAAATCAATTCTAATTCATACATGACCTTACACTTGCTTCTGGAAACAGCGGGATCACTGAGCTTACGCGAGAAACGAACTGATGAGCGGTGGGGGTGGGTCGCAAAGTGACTAAATGAGATCTTCAGCGTGATTACTCTCGGATTGCTCACTGCCTTATATATGCAAAAGTCTCGATTATGGAAAGCGGCGGGGATTATTTGCGCAAGACATGTTGTAGGAGTCCTTAGTCATGACGGACGCACGAATACACGTCACTATACCTTCAAATCACTTGAAAACCCTACGTACAACGTCAATAACCATTGCATTAACAAGGGTATTTCAATAGGATATCTACATTAAAAATCTTAGTTGTATTGGAGAACGAGTATGCCGACCAGTATAAGAAAGCCACAATGAACAGCCCCCCTACTAGCCGCAAAATGAATAAAGCATTCAACCATTTTTTGCGGATTTCAGAACAAGAAAAAGCCTTACTTGCTTATTATCGTCCCATCCTGACAAAAGGTGCCGATAGCTTTGTCGAGACATTTTATGCCTATCTTTTAGCTTTCCCCATCACCGCTGATGTCTTAGGCCATTACCAGGAAGCCGGAGGAGAGCTGTCACGACTGGCAGCAACACAATCGGCGCACTTCCAGGAATTGCTGAGCGGCTGCACCGATGAGCAATCGGCGGAAAAACTAATTCACATTGGAAAAATCCACTATCAGTACGAAATAGAGCCTGTGTGGATCATGGGTGCCTATCAATTGTACCTGGATCATTTGCGCCAACTCATTGTCTCACACCCGGAAATTTCGCCGGATAAGCGATATGCGTTAGAAAACTTTCTCATTAAATTGCTGTTTCGCGATATGGGGTTGATGCTGGAAGGTTATTGGCATTCGGCAATATCCTTGTTGCAGATTGAGAAGAACAAGGTAACGGAATTGCAGGAACAGGTCAGCAATTTACTAGCCAATCTTCCGCAGATTTTGTGGTCGGTGGACGTGATAAACAACCGGCCGATCTACGTCAGCCCAGCGGCTAGGAAAGTCTGTGCCCTGGATATCGAAATGCCGATTCCCTGCATGGGCTGGACCCATCCGGATGATCGCGAAACCGTGAGACTTGCATGGGAAGAAGCATTGCGTGGCAACAAGATAGAAGTGGAAAGCCGGGTTCAGGCGCCAGGGGAAGAAATACGCTGGTTTCGCCGGGTGTTTCACCCCTTCTTAGACGGCGAAGGCAATGTGGTGCGGATCGATGGCCTGATGGACGATACCACGGAATCCAGGGAAACCATTGAACGGCTGCACTTCCTGGCCACAACCGATAGCCTGACCGCATTGCCCAACCGGGCCCTGCTTTACGATCGACTTAACCAGGCCATCGTCGTTGCAAAACGCGAGCAGGATAAGCAAGTCGTGCTGATACTGATGGACCTGGACCACTTCAAAATAATTAATGACACCTTGGGGCACCCCGCCGGCGATGATGTTCTGTGCCAAGTGGCGATACGATTGGGAGGCATGCTGCGGGAAAGCGATACCCTGGCGCGCCTGGGCGGCGACGAGTTTGCCATTTTGCTGCCCGATGTCCAGGATGCTAAAACGGCTGCCGAGAATGTCTCGAAAAGTATCTTCGATAGTTTTACTGAGCCTTTTTGGTTTCAGGCAAACGAGCTGTATCTGGGGGTGGGAATTGGTATATCGATTTTTCCGGATCATGGAAATGATGCCGATGTGCTGATGAGCCGCGCGGATGTGGCCATGTACGCTGCCAAGCACAAGGATGTGGATTTTCTGTTTTACGATCCCGAAACCGATCCGCACACTCAGGAGCGTCTCCAACTTTCATCCGATTTACGGCATGCACTGGAGAGAAACGAATTCGTTCTTTATTATCAGTCGCAAATCGATATACGAACCGGCTGTATTATTGGCGTGGAGGCATTAATTCGTTGGAACCACCCAGAACATGGTCTGATCTATCCGGATCAGTTTATTCCGTTTGCAGAGAGCTCCGGTTTGATCAACCCTATCAGTGACTGGGTCATCCACACGGCGATAACGCAGTGCAAAACTTGGCAAATGGCAGGCATACAGCTGCGCATCGCGGTAAATGTAACTGCACACTCATTTCAGGACCCGAAATTTGTAGACAGGCTGGAAAGCCTACTGTGCGAGGGGAAAACCAACTTACTGCCAGATCGAATTGAAATCGAGATTACGGAAAATGTCTTGATGGTGGATATCGAGCGTGGCGCGAAGGCGATCAAACGTCTGCGCGATCTGGGCGTTAACGTGACCATTGATGACTTTGGGACCGGCTACTCCTCATTAGCGTATCTGAAGAAATTGCCTATTCATTCGATCAAAATTGATAAATCCTTTGTTATGAATATGGCGGACGATGACAATGATGCGGTGATTGTCCGCTCCACGATAGATCTGGCGCATAATCTTGGCTACCTGGTCGTGGCAGAGGGCGTGGAGAATCTCGATTCGCTAAATTTGCTTGCAGTGCTCGGTTGCGATCACGCGCAGGGTTATCATATCGCCTACCCACTCCCTGCAGGCGATTTGATTTTGTGGATGGACACCGTACCGCATTGATATTCCATACGATATAAACCAGACACCTATAAACAAGACACCCAAGATAACAATTGACAACACGAATAGTCAACGATAATCTAATTCCATTCAAAGGATTTGAATAAAAAGCTCAAAGGAGATGTTCAATGCCTCGCCCACGTTATT